>Ga0228710_1007681_pt1 | contig 15823 bp, 17 predicted proteins | sample MedpolnodulmetaG_FD_177995 | JGI IMG/M metagenome (GOLD analysis project Ga0228710, IMG submission 177995) | Root nodule microbial communities from Medicago polymorpha collected in Santa Monica, California, United States - pink nodules | ecosystem: Host-associated > Plants > Roots > Nodule... | reverse complement strand
AATGCGTAGCACCAGTATCAATAATAGCAATTAAAGGAGTACTATTAAAGAAACATGTACCTCTGATCAGCCGATCCTCATTCTCTGTTTGCGTACCAGTCAAAGCAAACACCTTTCCACTAGTCTGAGCCTTCTTAGGCTTCTTGCACTACGAACTAATGTGACCTTCTTCATCACAATTGAAGCAAACCATATCACCACGCTTGCAATCTGTAATCGTATGCCCTTTCTTACCGCAACGGAAACACTGCTTCTCATCCTCAGGACAAGCATTACTCTTGTGTCCCTTCCCATTACACTTGTTGAAGTAGATAAAACAGCCACAAGGAAGGGGGGTTTGAATTGTGACCCTTTAAAAATTATTCTGTAACTTAAAAAGTAATTCTCAAGTTGAAACTTGGAATGATTAAGTTAGTACCAGACTTCAGAACGTTCTGATGTTTGAGAGTGAAAAACAATTTAACAAAGTAAATGTGTTTGTGTGTGTTTTGTGTTTGCAGTAAGTAAAGAGTAAAGGGAAGAGAAAGAACACACAAAGAGTTATAGTGGTTCACCTAACGTGGGCTAGTCCACTCCTCACAATCTTGTGAGAATTTCCACTATGATGCTTGAGATAACCTCTCAAATCCTGCACCTTACAACCTTTGTTCACCTGAACAATTTACACAACCTGTATTCTCTAAGCCTCAGCAGGCTTTCACTTTCTTGCTAAGTTACCCACTTAGACTTTTACAATCCTTGCTCAAACTAACACTTTAGTACCCCTAAAGCTATATGAGACTTAATTACAATTTGTAAGAAGTTTGAATGTTTGAGAATCAAACAGAGGAGGAGGAGGAAGAAGAAGAAGTTATCTTACAAAGAGATAACATAGAGTATTGATGTGCACTAAGGAATCAAAAGCCTTTAGTCATTGATCAATTTCAATTGCAAGAGCCAAAAACAATCTTAAGTTGTTTAGATGTGTGCTTTGCAATGGTGCAAGTAATGCTGAGCCTTTGATCTCTATTTATAGAGTTTTTGGGCTCATATAGCCGTTGCAGGGTGACCAATAGTGTTATGCCACGTGTCCTGGGGCCCACAAGCTTTTACTTGAAAATCTGGGTGAACATTCTGACCATCAGAATGTTGTTGTGTTCCTAGGATGAACATCAGAATGTTGCTGTGTTCTTCATCAAAATGTTGATGTTCATGATGTTCTTCATCTGGGTTCATCAATGATGAACGTCTTGATGAGTTTCTGGGTTTGTTCCAGGCGTGACATGAGATTTGCTGAGCTTTATCCACCAAAAGGTAACTTCTCCATATGCATCAAAAGTTGCTGGATAAAGTAGGATAAAGTTGAACCAAATCTACCAAATCTGTCTTGGTCATTGTGCAGGAAAGAGAAGATAGTGGGTCTGCAGCTTCAGGGCCATGCTTCAAGGGGATTTTGCTTGATTCTGATCAGAGGTTAAGTTATCTCTGATGCAAGATCTCCTTTTGCTACTTTTCTTATCTTTTCACCAACTACACTGTTCATAGCTGGAAGCATGTGCAGAAGTGAGCATTCTGATCATCATGTTCATCATAGACAAAGAGATTAAAGGGTGGAGTAGAAAGACATGAAAGTAAAAGGCTGAAAGTAAAAGTGCAGAATTGTAAAGAACAAGAAAATAAAGAATTTTGATTCAATAGAAATAATTGTCACAAAGAATTCCCAAGATTCAAAGATGATCTAAACAAGTCTGATGGCTCCTCAATTTATAGCAAGAGGAACAACATAAATTTGCACTAAATCGGAACATAAATTTGTACTAAATCGGCACATAAATTTGTACTAAATCGGCACATAAATATGCACCAAATCGGAACATAAATATGCACCAAATGAGAATGTAAAAATTGCACTAAATCTGCCCAAGGTAGCACACACGAGAAAAAGCAGCAAAGGGGCATCTGGGGTCGCGCACAGCAGTGCGTGTGGGGGCACGGACCGTGCGCTACTCTCGACATTGGAAGGCATGATTGATGATCAGGGGCGCACGGCCAGTGCATTTTGTGAGCACTACCGCGCGCGACAAGATGGACAGAAATTCCTATCTTTCTCCTCTCAAACAGGCTTCAAATCTTGTATGTTTATGCCCTATGCCTCAATCATGCTTTTAGACCGCCTTCTTATGCTCAAAGACTTAATCTTGCATCCTTTGTGATCCTGAGATTGAAACAAACTACTTGTAGTAAAACAGTTCTAAAAACAAACTAAAGCAACCAAAATTCTACTCAATTAAACACTTAAAAACTACTTATTATTGACTTATCAAACTCCCCCATACTTGCATCTTTGCTTGTCCTTAAGCAAAAGGCATAAACATTAGAAGCATTAACAACACATTATCATAAATTAAAAACTTTGGTTTCCTCCAAGGCTTTGTTTTCAGCGTACACTAATCACAACTTCAAGTATTTCTCATGAACATATTCAATCTAACAACAAGTTTCAAGTGTGTGTGTGTGTGTGTAGTCCAGCTTTTTCTTGCGCATGCGTAAGAGATATTATGGGGAAACAAGTTCTAACCTCAACACTAAACCAACCGAGAAAAGTTCTTTCTTCATTTTATATAAGAGAGGTAAGAATCATTTATGATCATTTGACAATAAGAAAGAAGGAATTACAGAAGCTATATGAGTTTTTAGGTTAATCAAATCTTCCCTGGGAGGCCAGCGAGGGCAGCTCCTACCAACCCAAGTCAATGATGTCCTCTTATATATGAGTTTTTAGGTTAACTAAATCTTCCCTGGGAGGACAGTGAGGCCAGCTCCTACCAACCCAAGTCAATGATGTCCCCTTATATATATTTTTGCTTCCGACCCTCTTGATAATCAACCAGTTTTAGGCACTTGATCATTTATTTAATGTCTTGGTGACCAACTAGTTTTGGGAACTTGGTCACCTTAATTTGATCTTTTTAGTTCTCCCACATTAACTTATACTATTTTTACTCTTAAAACTTTTGAGGGTTAATTTACCATTGAAGTTAGAGCGTGCTCCTTAAAACACCTACCTAAACAATTACTCAAAGACTGCAACTTTATGCTTTTCTCAAAGAGAATTTTCACATTGAAATTGATGCGGATATAGCAAGAACAATCAAAACAGAAGATTTAGTTTTCATGTACAAAATCATCCTTAAACGGCGTTTTGGAAGAAACTTATATTATTATTATTTTTTTTTATGTGACATTACATAACATAAAACAGACACGTTGCTTACACTTCACAATTCACTTACAAAACAAGCAAAAACTCAAATGCAAGGGAATTCAAAACACTAAGACACTTAACGACTATACACTTAAACTTAATCAAGACACTATATTACTCCCCCATGCTTGGACTAAGCATTGTCCTCAATGACTCAAAAAGATAAAATTGAAAGGAAAAAGGAAAACAGAAAGCTCACATGATTTAATGTTACTTAGGTGAGTGCACCTATTGTATGTAGAATTTGTTGATTCCTATATGCTGCTTTTCTTCTATTATTCTGCAAAACATAAACAAGGGAAATGACATTAACCCGTGGGTTGCCTCCCACGCAACGCTTTTTTTACGTCATTAGCTTGACGATCAAAAGTTGAAAGTAAAATGAAAAAGAAAAATTTCATTCCAACCGGTTGTTAGCTCGTATTTTTTATAGAAGAGTTTTAAATGCGATCATACTAAGGCTGACTTTGTACTTAGGGGAATAAATGTTATTCTTTTAAACACTTAGTCGAAATTAGACTTGTCAAGGAACGCTCGGAGCACGTGTTTGGTTTGACAGACGAAATATATCGAAAAGCGTTTTGTTTTGGATAAGATTGAGCCAACAGATGCATTCAGGAGTGTGTGTTTGAAGTTTGAATCGAACGGGTGTCTGCGGTTCGATATTAGAAGTTGTACTTTTAAAATCCTATGTAGGTAGTTATTTTCTATTAGTATAAATAGTAGTTTCTCGCAAGAGAAAGAGGTCACAATCCAATCATACAAAAAACTTACACTCAAACTATCCGCATTCAAGAGAGAAACGAGTCACAAGTTGAAATGTATGAATCTGTGTACCAATTTACATTCAATCAATGAAATTTAAGTTTATTTTCTTAAGTGTTTTTGCAATTTACTTGTTTATTTCAAGCAATATCTTTCACTCATACTTCGAAAGCAACTTCGACGAATTTAACTAAGTTAAATTCGATAACCATTTTCAATACTTTCTTATATTATTGAAGAACAATCATAAATTTCTGGAAAAGTAAAAGGAAAATATGTCCTTAAGATTTACTAGTTGATCTTGCAAGTAACTATTTTTAAACCAGCGGTTGTTTACCAAAAATCAGTGTAAACAAAGTGGCACGCCCAGTGGGACCTTTTGTGCATTTACTTTAGAAATTTTTTCCCTTTTTTCAAAAAAGGAAACTACTTGGTCAAAATTATTGGTTCGTGTTGTGTATGCTATTGAGAAGTAAAAGATTACTTCCTGAAATGACACGCCCTATGAGCCACGCTAATGCTTCGACGAATGCCGCTGGCACGTCAGAAATAGTAGGCGACCCGCCAGCCCCATCGGTTGGCACACAATCAATTCCATCAAGCAGTACAAGTCCAGCGTTGGCATCAATGGGATCAACAACCCTGGCTCAATGGCATCGCCTACACATGCAGCGGCTTCGATAACCGCTCCAATTTCGCAGACCATCCCAAGTACGGGAAATTTGTGGTCTATGCCATATGGCATGCCGTTGTCCCTGCTGCAAGGTCTACATACGAGTCCATCCACTTTTTCGGAAAATGTGAATGTACGGTTGCCTCATTTGTTTGAACCTGGGAAAAGCGTTCCTTTTCGAACGCCCCAACAGTGTTTGACTAACGCCTCCTTAGCCGCCTTAAGGCAACAAATGGAGGATAGTAACCATGAAATGTTCAATCAAGTGACACAACAAATTGGTACGATTATTAACCCGTTAATTCGAGATACCAATAATAGTTATTAAGCATTGTCTGTCCAAATCGAGCAAATCGCCAATATTTTTGGCGCGCCCCCAGTGCGAAACACACCGGTGCCCCAAAATCAAAATGCAAGGGAAGTAGAAATCCCTGTAGAGATCATAGACGATCAAGTGCCCAGAAACTTCGCACAACAACAACAACCGGTGCAAGCACAGGCTCGAGAGGAACCTGAGAGAATCCCAATCATGGTCAATAGACACCAAGACACGGACCAAGTGGTCATGCAAGCCCATCGAAATAATTACGAGAGCCAAAACAACATAGCGAATATGGTCGACACCTTGTTAGCGCAGAATGGTTTCAATATGGGTCTGCATAGGCCGAATTTCGTGTCAGCCTTATCCGAATACGTGTTAATGTCCGAGTTACCTAGAAACCGGAAGATTCAAAAGTTTACCAAGTTTGCAAGAGAGACTAATGAGTCAACAGTCGAACACATCGCCCGATACTTGATGGAGGCAGACGATATAGCAATAATGAGAACTTGAAAATGAAGTATTTTCCAAGTTCCTTAACAAAAAATGCCTTTACTTGGTTCACAACACTGCCTCCTCATTCCATTTTTAGTTGGAATCAATTGGAAAAGGCTTTCCATGAACAATTTTACATGGGTTAGTCGAAAATTAGTTTGAAAGAACTAGCCAGCGTTCGACGTTGAACGCACGAGTCAATCGACGATTATTTGAATAGATTCAGGCTTCTCAAATCTAGATGTTTCACCATAGTGCCTGAACATGAGTTAGTCGAAATGGCCGCTGGTGGCCTTGACTATTAAATACGAAAGAAACTGGATACACAGTACCTTAGAAACATGGCACAATTGGCTGATAGGGTCCGGCAGGTCGAAAGGCTCAAAGCCGAGAAAGCTAGGACAAATAGGTTTCTGAAAAAGGAGAAAGTAGCCTACATAGACGCGGGCGACGATGACCCAGATTTCGATTAGGGGTCAGATATCATCGAAGACAATGAGATTAATGTGGCAGAATTACAAGATGGACCGCCTTATGCGTGTAAATTATTGAGGCTATCGAATGGAAAGAATCCTGAAGAACCTAAGAACGATAAATATCCACCTAAGACATATACTTTTGATGTTTCTAAGTGTGATGAAATATTTGAACTTTTAGTTGATGATGGCATAATATTGGTGCCGAAAAATCTAAAGATGCCTCCTTTAGAGCAACGGAAAAAGAGAGGTTTCTGTAAATTCCATGGTTTTTTAGGCCATAATTTGTCTCGTTGTACTCGTTTCAGGGATTCTGTGCAGAAAGCTCTCGATGAGGGGAGATTGATGTTTGGAGACAAAACCAAACAACCAATGCAAGTTGATGCCGACCCCATGAAGAAAGTTGACTCCATGTACGCTGAAATAGTTGATGTAAACATGGTCAACGTCTCTGAAGTGGTGAGTACGGGAATTTCTACGGGGATGACATTACCTAAGGAAAACGCGCTGGTGGATGTTGAGATGGTTGCTGAAAACCATCCATTTGAAAATGCAGTGGTTACTGAAGACCAACTCGCAGAGAAAATGACGGCGGCATACCCAAAGGCCGAGGAAGATTTGATTGACTTCCTCAACAGGTGCAAGATTTCCAACACAAATGCCATGCTCTGCCCTAGGTGCAGTGCGGTGTTCGACAAAGAAGCTGCTAAATCTGTGGAAGGTTTTCATCCAAAACCAAAGCGGAAAGGATGATGGCCCGAAAAGCGTCGAAAGTTAGGTTTTAACAAAAGAGGCGTTCCCTACAGGGTAGACTCCACAAAAAAGGATACCGACAGAAACCAGAGAAAAACTTTCAACCCTCCTACAAGATCCCCCATAGACACGTGGGTGTTTTCAGGTGGCAAGAAATCTGGCCATTCTGCTCCACCAACTAAATGGGTGAAGAGAGTTGCCATCATTCCCAACCAGAAGGAAGCATCGAACTCCAACCGATATGCTTACAACAACAATTACAAAGGAAAACACCCCATGACAAAGACACAATGACGCAGGTATCAACGCCAGAAAAAAGCAGACGTCTCGAAAGGTGCGACTGAGGCTGGTCAGGCCAAAGAAAAACAAGTAGCGGTTTTCGAAATGGTTAAGAAACCAGCCACTGAGAGAATCTTTCCTCCTCTACCGAGGATTGTGAAGGATCTTCCAAAGGAGGATGAGGAAATGACCTCAAATTTCTCTAACTCTGAGCCCAGTCTGGACATAGTTTGCAACGTTGTATCAATACTGCTAGTCGAGTACGATGATATCTCTGAGGTCAATGGCGTCGAAATTGATTTCACAGAGGAAATGGCTAACCACAAGCCATTATGCTATTATGTGATGAACGATGGATGTGTTGAAAATCAACACGCCATTTTCGAGAAGCCTGACCACAACATGAATCATCATCTCAAGCCACTTTTTATCCAAGCCAAAATAAATAACGTTGGTGTGAATAGGGTCCTTGTGGACGGCGGTGCGACCGTAAATCTGTTGCCTCAGTCCCTTTTGAGCAAGATTGGCCTTGTTGACTCTGATCTGAAGTCTCATAATGTGGTCCTTACTAATTATGAAGGAACGACTGGAAATTCGCTTGGTGCTGTGGAAGTGGAGTTAATAGTAGGAAGCGTCAGCAGGACAATCATGTTCATGGTGGTTCCATCCAAGGCAAACTTCAACGTGCTTTTAGGACCAGGGCTTCAACCTACAGGAAGAGGACATACAGTCCTATTCCAACTTGCCTGGCGTATATGATCCCACCAACTGGTTAGGATGAAGACGAGTGAACCATGTCCATGCCCAATTTTTGGAATTTTTGGGATAAAATTACGGCCTATGTGGCTGAGAACAAATTAAAAGCGGCCATAGAGGCCGAGGATTTACCAAGAGTGGTAGTCGAAACTTTGGTAGAAGAGGCCAGTGATGATCTCATTTACGACCAGAGGTTAGATTTCATATATGATGACGAGCCTCTAGGTTTCGAAAAGGATCCATTAGGATCCGCCGTAAAGATGAGAGCACAAGACCCCTTATAGGAGGTAAATTTGGGGGATAGCCTTCTTAAAAGGCCAACCTATATCAGTGCTAAAATTACTAAGGAGTTCAAAAAGCGAATTGTGGAACTTCTGAAGGAATACAAAGATTGTTTCGCTTGGGATTACAATGAAATGTCGGGCCTAAGCCGGGAGATAATGGAATTGAAATTGCCCAATCGACCAGATAAGAAGCTAGTGAAGCAGATTCCTCGAAGGTTCGCCCCACAAATTCTATCGAAAATCAATGAAGAAATCGAAAGACTCTTGAAAAGCAAGTTCATTAGAACTGCAAGGTATGTAGATTGGCTGGCAAATTTAGTCCCTATTAAAAAGAAAAACGGAACCATTAGAGTCTGTATTGACTTTAGGGATTTAAATTTGGCCACTCCCAAGGATTAATATCCTATGCCCGTGGCAGAAATGCTAGTTGATTCGGCAGCAGGATTTGAATATTTGAGCATGTTAGATGGCTACTCAGGTTATAATCAAATCTTTATTGCTGAAGACGATGTATCGAAAACTGCGTTTCGATGCCCAGGCACTCTAGGTTGTTATGAGTGGCTAGTCATGCCATTTGGCCTAAAAAACGTTGGGGCCACATATCAGAGAGCGATGAATTCTATGTTTCATAACTTCATAGAAAAATTCATGCAAGTTTATATAGATGATATAGTAGTAAAATCATCTTCAGAGGATGATCACCTGAACCACCTTCGCTAATCATTCGAAAGAATGAGGCAATATGGGTTAAAAATGAATCCTTTAAAATGTGCGTTTGGTGTCTCTGCAGGTGATTTTTTAGGTTTTGTTGTGCATAAAAAAGGAATCGAGATCAATCAGAACAAAACCAAAGCAATCATGGAAACCAAAGCTCCTTCAACAAAGAAAGAGTTGTAGTCCTTATTCGGAAAGATCAATTTCCTTAGAAGGTTTATATCAAATCTAAGTGGCAGAGCACAGGCTTTTTCGCCACTGCTTCGTATAAAGAAAGAAGACGAGTTCGAATGGGAACCAGAACATCAAAAGGCTTTTGAGGAGATTAAGTCATATTTGGCTAACCCCCCTACCCTTTCGCCTCTTCTTAGAGACAAGGGTATGAAGTTGTACGTAGCAGCGTCTGAACGTACTATAGGAAGCATGCTGGCGCAAGAGGATGAAAATGGCGTAGAAAGAGCCATCTATTATCTTAGTAGAGTGTTGAATGATACTAAAACAAGATATCATTCGAGCGAGAAATTGTGTCTTTGTTTGTATTTCTCTTGTACAAAACTGAAGCATTATATAAAACCTTTCGATGTTTATGTTTATTCTCACTTCGATATAATTAAACATATGCTATCAAAACCGATTTTGCATAGTAGAGTTGGCAAGTGGGCCTTAGCACTTACAAAATATTCATTAACCTACCAATCGTTAAAATCTGTCAGAGGCCAAATTGTAGCCGATTTTATTGCTGGTCATTTGGTGATCGATCCGCCGTTGAAAAGGGTTTGTGATCAACCTTAGAAACTTTACTTCGATGGATCCAGCCATAAAAATGGCAACGGGATAGGATGTGTGATCATCTCACCCGAAAACATCCCAACAACGTATAAATTTCGAATTAATCAGTTTTGCTCGAATAATGAGGCTGAATACGAAGCCTTGATTGCCGGTTTGGAGATCCTTCTCGGACTAGGGGCAAAGAGCGTCGAGATCAGAGGTGATTTGGAACTGGTGTTAAAACAGTTAACGAAAGAGTATAAATGCGTTAAAGAAAGCCTGATTGTGTACTTCGCCATCGAAAATGCATTACTCAAACGTTTTATAGACATACGACACATCCCTCGGACAGAGAACAAGAGGCGAATGATCTAGCCCAGACAGCTTCAGGCTACAAAGTTCCAAAAGAGCAAATGCAAGATCCTATCGAGATTAGAAACAAGCACAGTTCAAGGGAAGCCCCTCTTAAGAAATTGTTAATACCAAAACTTGGGGGGATGGAAACGCCTTATGGACACACACAAGGTACAAATTTAGGCGAAATTTTTGTTATTAACAATTTAAATGACGATGATTGGCGAAAACCAATAGTCAATTACCTGGAAAACCCCAGCGGGACAACTTGTCGAAAAACAAAGTATAGAGCTTTAAGTTATGTAATTATAGGAAACGAGTTGTTCAAAAAGACTCCGGAAGGGGTTTTACTCAAATGCTTGGGAGAAACAGAGGTGTATTCGGCTATCTCCAGCACTCATAGTGGGGCATGTGGAACACACCAAGCAGGCCATAAAATGAAATGGCTCTTATTTTGACAAAGGGTGTATTGGACAACTATGTTGAAAGACTGCATACAATTTGCCAAGAGTTGTCAAGAATGCCAAAAATACTCCGGGATGCAACGGGTACTGGCTAGCGAGCTACATTCGATAGTCAAACCTTGGCCATTCAGAGGATGGGCTTTAGATGTGATTGGAGAAATTAAACCTAAATCATCGAAAGGCCATAGATATGTTGGGATAGATTATTTCACCAAATGGGTAAATGCAATTCCGTTGCCAGATGTCACCTAGGAAGTGGTCATAGAATTCATTCAAAAATATATCATTCATAGGTTCGGTATTCCAGAAACCATCACTACAGACCAAGGGTTTGTGTTCAGAGGTCGAAAAATGGTAAAGTTTGCTGAAGATACCGGTTATATACTGTTAACTTCAACACCTTATTATGCCCAAGAAAATGGTCAGGTAAAGGCGGCAAACAAAAACATTATTTCTATAATCAAGAAGAAAATCAAAGAAAAACCCAAGAATTGGCATGAAGTTCTCGGCGAAGCCTTGTGGGCATGTCGAACTTCCCCTAAAGAATCTACTAACACCACACCCTTTAGGTTGACATTTGGTCATGACGTAGTGTTGCCAATCGAAATTTGTCTTCAATCAACTAGAATACAAAGACAATGCGAAATTCCGACAAATCATTACTGGAATATGGTCCTAGACGAACTGGTCGACTTGGATGAAGAGAGATTAATGGCATTGGAAATCCTCACAAAACAAAAAGAAAGAGTGGCAAAAGATTACAATAAGAAAGTAAAGTCGAAGTTTTTCGCCCAAGGGGATTTAGTTTGGAAAGTCATCTATCCAATGGACAAGATAGACCGAGCCTTAGGGAAATGGTCACCTAGTTGGGAAGGTCCGTGGGAAATTCTGAGAGTCTTTTCGAATAACGCTCACGAGATCGAAGAATTGAACGACGATCGAAGGACTCTACACATAAATGGGAAGTATTTGAAAAGATATAAACCATTGTTGCAAGAGATTAAAATCACACAAGAATAATTTGAAAAGTAACCAAAATGGCATTAGATTATAAAGCTAGCTAATGGGAAAATTACACAAGATAAGCGCGTAAACAGACACAAATACTAGAAAGCTTGAATGCTGGTGGGAAAGTTAGGGTAAATTACATCAGAAGTAGAAAACCAACAGGACCCTAATTATGGTGATCGAAACCAAAAACGTCAATCAGCCATCTGACCTCGCTGTCAAGGCGACAACGAATACAAAAATGGTTGAAGACGTATTCGTCATCATCAGCAGGAAGAAACCCACGGTAACCACCCCTCCTTCCGTCCCCTGGGCAGTTAAGCCAGTTAGTACAAAAGCTGCGGCGAACCATGCCTGGGGGCAGCCATCTTTTGTACCAGCGACAGTGAAACGTAAAGGAAGTAGTGCCTCCCAAAATGTCATATCTATAACTTTGAAGGTTTCTGGTCATTAAAAGTTTCCAGAAATCCTCTAAGAGTTCTGCTTCGTCACAAAGTGGCCAAGAGAAGGCTTTCATCAGGAGGCGAAAGTACTTCGCACATTGAGAGCCTGCAGCCTCAGCTTTCCTCAGCAAACCGTCCATCTTATCAAGGCGGGGTCTTGGGTGCAACAGTTGTTGGGAGCACCGGAGAATACAAAACATGTGGTGACCAGCGTCCCACAAACAATGCATGAACCTGAGACTTTCAAGAGTTATGTCTAAATCAGTGAGCAGATCAATGGCATCATTGCCAAAAGCTCTAGAGATTTCTTCAGATCTGCAAAGAGTGGTGTGCCTCTTGTTCGTTCGCATGAAACTGAATAGATCATGCATGCTGTCAGCAACAACTCTCTTAGCAATGTTGAGGATCAGATCATTGCCTAAAAAATTCATTTTTTTGATAAGAGAAGAGGGTTGGAAGAGATGAAAATGGAGTAAAACTTCCAAAGGAAGGTGCGTGATTTATAGAAAGTAAAGAAGTTGGAAAGAAGTTCAACTTTACAGTTTCCATCGTCCAAAGATGCTGACACGTGGCAAGGAGCAGTTGCAGATATACTTCGTAAATAGAGGGAAGTTGTAGAGGTTTTTATTTAAACCTTTATTTTTAACGTTTTAATGTTATTTTAAGTCATGATATTTTACGGTTTCCTAGGCAGTTTCAATTTGAGAAGCTAAAAGTAAAGAAACTTTTTAGTTTCTCATCATTACTACTCTTGGAACTCGTCCCCAAAAATAAATTTTATAATTAGAATGGGGGCTAGCAGATAGGAATACTCAAGTGAAATAAAAATGTCATGAAATAGTGTGTAATGTCACATCAATTAAAAATACCAAAAATAAAAAGGTTAGGGGTTGTTTAAAATATAAAATTACAAAGGTCAAGTCAAATAGTGAAACTAGACGTGAGTCTATCAAGTTGGCTCCTGAAGCCAGTCAATTTTTCATCAAGGGCTTTCCCGTTGTCAGTGAGCTTGGTCATTTCTTGCTGAGATACTTTTGACTCCTTAACCTTTTGAATGGCAATGCTAGCCTCTCTTTTTAAATGGCCCTCTTTTTCTAATATATTGGCTTTCTGAAGCTCCAATTTGGCAATGGTGGCGTCAATTTCCGTCACCTTTTGTTGGGGATTTGGGATCTCTTGACGGAAAGCTTCAAGCTTTGCCTGGAAAGCAGCAACTTCAACTAGAAGCTGGTTACAGTGCTGGGTTTTCTCTTCAAGTTTCGATTGAGCAACTCTCTTTTGCTGAAAACCTTGGTTGATGCCTTCCATGAGGGGTTCCAGCGCTTGAGAAAACTCCTGGAATTTCGAACCTGAGGGAAGTTCGCCCAATTTTTGGAGCAGTTCCTTCACCTCGAAAATAATGGCGGCATTTTGTTCGATGGCTTCAAACAAATTCACGCCCAAAACTTTGCTTCGAAATTCTGCCAAAGGCTATCTCTAGAAGACTCAGAGGGATCATTGACGGAAACATTCGGAGACTTTTCGTTACTTTTAGAAAAAAGGGCATCGCACTTCATCAAAAAGTCAAAAGCCTCAAGAGGATTATCTCTTTCAAGATGGTCAAGTTCCTCTTGACTTATGGCTACATGTGACTGGACATCAACCACAGGCATATCAACATTCGATGAATTGCCCATATCAAATGCATTTCCAACGTCAACATTACATTGGGTCACAACCACGGTTTGTTGATCCTGCCCCAGGTCTTCAGCATGAAAGGTTGGGCGTTGTTTAGACGAAGGCACCTCGAGATTCAGCGGGGAGGGACTCGACTCAACATCTGCCTCCTCCTCAGCGATAGTAGATGTAGCCAAAAGACCAGCAGACGGGATTTGTGCTTGTTGAGACGTGTCAGCATGGCTATACTCGATGCTCTGACAAAAACAAAATGTTTGAGTATTAACATGTGTACTAGACATAAGGTACGTGGTTTTTAAATTGCTAAAATTAGACATGGATCGAATATTACTTTGGAAACATTGTCACCAACACAGGAATGGGCACTGTTTGGGTTTGAATCTTTGGGACCGCGCCTCTTCTTCTTGGGAATTGATTTTTCCAGGGATTCCTCGATAGGCGTTGTCTCGGTGGTCATGCCCAAAGTGTTGGTTATGCCCAGCGTTTCTTGCTTTCTTTTCTTCCGGCGCTTTTTGATCTTAGGCACCCCAGAGGTATCTTCAACGGCTTCGACCGTTTTCGGCAGAACTTCGAGCTGCAAGGAATAGAAAGGCCATTCAGGTGGGTGAACAGTGCATAAATAAAATTCCTATCGAATATGTGTCGAGAGACGAGGGATGTACCTTTTCTTCGGTAGAAGAATCCTTGGCCTTTTTCGGAGCTGACTCAGGAGGAGACGTGGCTTTCTTCTTTTCTGATAAAGAAGGCTTTCTCTTCTTAGAAGATTTTTCTGATTTTGATCGAGTTTGCACATCCACCTCTTCGCCCGTCTTGGTGTCCCCTGACTTCAAAGGGACGGCTGCAAACATGCGGGTATACAGATGAGTAGCATTATTTCGATTAAATATTGTCGATTTCTTTGAATAATTAGAAAATTCCTTACCTAGTCCTATTGGAGAAAAGATTCGAATGTGAGACAAATTGAAATGAACGACCTCTAAAGGTGTGCAGATTACATTTAGTTGCAGTCACTTTGTCTTTTTCTTTTGTTTTTAATTTTTGTTTCATTCCTAGTAAAGAATCACAAAAGAACCATTTTGGATATGGTGGCCTAAAGGCCAAAGCCAGTTCACTGGTTGGCAGCAGTGGAAATTTAATTTTAAAATACACTGCAAAAAGATATTTACTAGGAATGAAAGGGGGAAACTTCGTTGTGGGAATTTTTTCTAAAATCTTGTCTTTTAAAATACGGGCGGCGTAATAAACTGTCCTCTTGGGGTACAGAGGATCATAAACAGTTTGAAAGAACTTTTGGAAAGCTTGAATTTCTCGAATGTGCGTACCTTTGGTCTTCTTGACTTTACTCTGCACAACATCAAAGGCAGATATTAGTCGAGGAAGTAGACTTTTGGGGTTCACTCGACTGGCTTGACGTTTGTAATAGTCTTGCCACCCTCAAAAGAAAGTTCCAGTACATGCATGAGATATGGCAAAGGGAACAGGTTTGAAAACGAGACTTTGATCTTGAGCTTTGCGCAGAATAGACCTCCACACATGCTCTATCAAAGGCTGCCTCAAGTCGTCCAAACATTTATACAAAGAATCAGGCTTTGGTTGAACCAAACCAAATTGCCTGGCTACGTGATTCGGTTGGTAAGCATATACCCCATAGGGATCACGAGTTGTTGTCCTGCTAGACAGGAACGTGGGAGTTAAATAGGCTTCCCATATGGAATTTGGCTCTGCCTCATCCTTGGTCGAAGTAGCTGGAAATTCCTTTTTGAACCAGGTTGGCCCTCGGACTCTAGTGGCGAATGGGGCCAAAGAGGGGGTAAACACATCACACCCGAAGAGAGCTTTGTATGCAATAGAGAATAATTCTTGTGAACTTCTGTTTCCATGTCGAAGCATGGCCAAACCTATTCCTTTAGTTGATTTATCCTCATATGCTTTTGTGAAGTTGGTGGGAAGAAAGACTACTAGTTTGGTCCGGAAAGTGGCTAAGAGCCACAATTGAAACAACCAAATAGGCCCAGGTATAATTAGGTTGCTCCTAGGCTGGTACTCTTTAATACTAGCTACTGCTTGGTTCAGGTTCTCATATAGAGACCCCAATATGAGCTTGCTTAAGCAGATGTTTCTGCCCTTATGCAACTGAATGGCCAAGGTCTTAAAACCTTTCGGCACTTGTATGGATCTCGAACAAAAAATATACATGGACAACCAGTAAGTTAAGAAAGCGATATGTGATGAGTCAATAAATTAGTATTTTTAATATGTTATTTGAGTTTATTATATTTAGATTTGATTTAGTTTTATTTAAATATTATTTCCTTTTTGAGCTATTTTACTTCAATTGCAAATAATTATAT
>Ga0228710_1007678_pt1 | contig 15829 bp, 7 predicted proteins | sample MedpolnodulmetaG_FD_177995 | JGI IMG/M metagenome (GOLD analysis project Ga0228710, IMG submission 177995) | Root nodule microbial communities from Medicago polymorpha collected in Santa Monica, California, United States - pink nodules | ecosystem: Host-associated > Plants > Roots > Nodule... | reverse complement strand
GGGTTTTGAACTCGAACTTTGCATATATTATGCATTGTCGCTACCAACTGATATTAAATTTGATTTTTGGTTAAACTGATTTTCAAAAATTGTTTTTTTAGGGGCAAAAATTGTTTTTTTTTTATTGAAAATCGACGTTAAAATGAAATATAAAGGAGAATAAAAAAAATTTATATATAGAAAGAGGCTAATTTATTAACTTAATTGATGTGGATAAACACCGCCAACATCACTTATTACAATATACGGCGCATAAGCGGAAACATAATTAACAATAGCAAGAGAAAAAGGTTCTGAGTATCTACATTGACCAAGAGCACAATAATTAGCTTCTCTCGATACAAAATAAATCGAACTTTTCCAATCTCTACTACGAACTGAGAGAACTATGAACAAAGTTTTGTAAGTTGAGAAGATGGATCAAAGGGACATGGATCCCATTTTGTAAATGCTTCATCCAGTTTTACGTAGTGTTCGATCTCAGTCATTGAACATTGATCCAACGGTTCAGATTACTTTGTTATATGTCATACAGTTTGATCTCAGTCACTAGTCTTTGATCGGACAGCTCATATGCCTTACAACATCTTGTTGTTACAGCAAGAAATCTGCTTTCGGATCAAAGTAGTACATGTGATATGCCATTTTTTGATCATATGAAAAGATAGAGCTACTAGATTTGATCTTACGGTAGAAGCCCTTTAAAAAATTGTCGTGATGGTCTTGTACGATTAATTTGTATTATTGTTAGTGTAAATTTTTTAATATATATATAGAGGTTGTTTCATTTTCCAAAAAAAAAAATTATATATTTATAGTATAGTAAAAATTTATGATATAAATATACATATTTAGAATTGTCAAAAATATAAATGAATTTCGAGACCTTAATATGTAATCCAGTAAGGCGGACTTTCAATTCAATAAGCTGTAACAAGTAAGACATACGTTGGTCAAGGTAGCTCAATTAATTTGAGCTAAATTATTAAAAGGAGTTGTTCAAATTTCATGTTAGAAAAAAAAAATTATTCTAGGTGGACTTCATGAATGTATTTGTCATTGTTCATCACACATACACAATTAATCTCCCACAATAGTAAAAGATCATTATACCTTCAGCGTAATTAACTATCGTCGGAGATATAATGATCTTTTACTAATCTATGAGAGCAATTGTGCACGTGGCAAGAGCAATTTTCTCTGCCAAGTTGTTCCTCCACCATTTGGAATCTTGGAAATTTATTTGGGTTTTGGTTTTACTATATGCCCACATGCACTTTTTTAATACCCGCATTAGGTAAACAAATTTGTCCTAAAATTATGGCATTTTTTCTTTTTATTCTCAAAGTAGTATATTATATTTGTTCAACTGTACCCTCTAATGAATATTAGATTAATTTATTGACTCAGAAAATTAGATTAATATAAGTGCATCATTAACAAGTTATTAAAATTCTTTCATATATTTATAATTTTTCTTTAATTTATAAACTAAGCAAATGTGACATTCATCGTAGGACAGAGTGAATAATAACCTTATTTTATTTTATTTTTTATCAAGTAATATAGTGGTTAGAAATGTATCTTTAACGTAATAAATGGAAAATTCAGAGTTCGAAACTCTGATCCCTAAATATATAATACAATATGCTCACGAAGACATAACCTTATTTATTTTTATTTTGTAAATAAAAATGGCTTAAGCCCCAAATAAACTACCCGATGACAAAGTACTTTTAATATTCCCTTCTTCTCATATTACAAGGTATTTACATTTTTAAAATATAAATTAAGAAATATAAAGGGAATAAGAAGAAGAAAAATGTTGGTGGTGTGTTAGTTCTTATACGTGTCACCAGAGTGGTATGTCGCGGCATAGTAATAAGCTCGCGTGCATCAATTGCAACTACCCATAAAGAGTGAAAGGTGGTGACACTTATAGAAATCAGCACACCACCAACATAAATAAATTTAAACAGTATTCTCTTCTCTCATCTAACAAGCACCACCCAAACCAAACCAAGCCTTTAGCCTGTGATTTCCATCCCCCTCCAATCCAAATCACCAAAGACAAGATGTTGCCTTTTTGTTGGTGGTGTGTTGGTTCCTATAATTGTCACCACCTTTCATCCTTTATGAGGTTGTTTCAATTGGCCGTCGACAAGCTTGTTGCTTCTCCGTGACAGACCATTTTGATGATGTTCTAAAATGTGTTTGTGTGTGATTCACCACCAAGCACGTCAATTATGTTTTAAGGTGAGATCTACCATATTTTGTTATGTTTCCTTTCGTCAGCCGCCTCTGTTCTAGCACGATCAACCCTCCTTTGATGTTGTTCTCTTTAATCCTTCGCCGCCAGCAAGGGTCGTGGTGGGTGATGGTGTTATCAACCTTATTTTACCCATCAACTCAATTATTTTTCAATTTCAAACTTAAAAATCAAATCTACACCATAGTTGTAAAGAATTTGACAACTAACTACCTATTTTTGATGAATTTTTATGTTATAATTTTTTTCAAATTCAAATTTAAAAAGATTGAATTGAATACTGAAAGTCTGATTTAAATAATATAGATATTAAACAAATTAATTAAATTAAAATATATGATAATATATATACACACACAACAGAATACAATAAAAAAGAGCAAACATACAGACATAGAACGTTCGTCTATATGTTAGTATATATAAAAGTTGAACATATATTATCTATCTTATTCATTTTAATGGCCTGAAATCTGAAATCTGAGTGTAAGTGGTATCAAAATAATTGCTTTCCGATCAGGGACGGATGTACATATAAAGTTATGTAGGCTTGTGCCTCCACTAACTTTGTAGATTTATTTTTAGGTGGTAGTAATATAGTAATATATAGTAATAGTTGAAATGTTGACCAAATGATCCACATAAACCACACAACATTTTTGTTTTGGCCCATGTATATACACACACCTTGACACAATAGCACAACCTTGTCAAGAATTGGATGCAAAATCGCATGGGAGGTGAATGATTAAACAATTGTTTAGTTACTTATATAAAGAGAGATATTTTTGTTGGTATTGAAAATGAGAAAATCATTCACTATTTCCAGAATATAAAGAATCGTAGACAATTATGATGTATATTTATGTTTTAAAAAATGAAATATAATATATATATTTCAGTGTTAGCGACTACCTCACAATTTATTAAATTTTTAGCTGGCAAGTGAAGTGTCGCAAAGCAATGGGACCAAAATTCATGTACATTAGACGATAGATGTGACTACGTAGCAAACTCCATGAACTAATAAATTTCATTTTTGACACACAAATACAGAGGATGTTTTTTATATTTCTACATTTTAATCTGAAATAATAATTCTTAACTGTATAAAATAGTTTTATGCGAACATTTCATTATATCTTATTATTTGGAGATTTTTCAAAAATATATTTAAAAATATATTATAATATTGTTTGGGGCTATATTTGGATATATACATGACTTGCAAGGAACATTTTGATCATCTCATAGTTTTTTTTTTTTTGAAAGAAGATCATCTCATAGTTGAAAGTGACTCTATTTTGATCTACATGATTTTTGACAATTTCAAATTTAATGAAAATATCCCAATTTTAGTTCATCATATTAGGAAGCTGCCGAAAAATAAACTGGTTGTTGGCTTTATTATTAGTGTTGGTTCAGAAGATCTTACCGAGTACGGTGTGATTATACGCATCGACAACTTCTCAATTTTAAGTTCAATTACACATATTGGACTCTAAGGGCTAACTAGAGTCGAAGCAGGTATGAAGGTTCAACGATCGCTAACAAAGGTATTTACATATCAATAACCAAAGATGCTCTAACGCTGGCGGAAGAAACTTAACCACAACCTTACAAAGATGCTCTAACGCTGGCGGAAGAAACTTAACCACAACCTTACAGACGAGTGACATTTTACCAATTCAATCAATCGTCATTGGCTCACTCAACTTTTTTCTATCAAAAATAAACTTATTACATTGTCAATTTAAACTCAGGAACCAAACCGTTGTTTATCGATTTTATTCGGTTTGGGCGACGTGTAAATCCAACCCAAACCAATATATATAATTTTGATCGGTTTGGGCAACATAATCACTCAAAATCGAACCAAACCGGCCAACAAACCCTACTTGGGATTTTTTAGGATTGTGGTTCAGTTCGGTTTTATCCAAATTGATGAAATGAACACCCTTACGTTTTCTTTTAATATAGAAAGTAAGGATCTAGATTAAGAAATCATCAATTCATATTTCACACATACACGCTAAAAACTCCTATTTAATTCTCATTGGCCGTGCATAAGGGTGAATAGCCATCAACTCTCTAAATCAATGAATTTTTCTTTTTAGATAAGCCTAAATCAATAAATATAAAATTGAAAAGAAATATTACAACTGAGTTCTTAAAGCATCAATAGTTTGAGAACAAAATTGAAATGCTAAAAACATCAAGGAAAAAGGAAAGCAGAGAGAGAGAGGGAGTATTTGTTTATGATAGTTTTTATGGAATGATTGAGTATACACATGGAGAGAGGGAGTATTTGTTTCAGGTACTCCACGAGATTATAACATACAGTGTATTTAAATTCTGATATGCATGATGCCAAAAGAAAGAAAAACAATGGTTTTTTTTCCTTTTTAGGGTGATAAAACACCTAAAATACACAAGTGTTACCAGTAAGTAGTTAAGTAGATGTACAAAAGCTAAACCTGCCACTGTAGAATAACCAAGCCTTGTAATATTGAAAATGGGAAATAACAAACATAGCACAATATATGTATTTTTGTTTAGTGCCCTCCTTGGTTCCTATTCCATGACAAATATGATGGATCTCCAAGTTGCCTACAAAGAAAGAAAAATAGGTTAGGATTAGGAACTAACAATAACTCAAAACAACCACTTCAAGTGGCTGTTGAAGAATCAGAGAATTTGATTTTCAGAAATCGTTTTTAGCTAATGAGAAAGCACTGAAAGTCTGAAACAAACTGTTGAGATTTTTTCTTTTATTTGGAACAACTTACATAATTATCATACTTTTTAAGCAAGTCTTTTAATTAAAAATAAAGTGCTTTAGAAAACACCACAAAGAGTTAAAGGACCAGGTTCAAACCCTAGTGAAGGAAATATATACCCCCAACATAACAACTAATACAACAGCATTCTCCTATTTATTTATTTTTTAAAAAATATCAATGAAATTTAAATTATACAATGGACATATTAGAGAAAAAATTCATGATGTGTATCAAGATCCTCTCTTGCCTTGACTACCAATGCAGCCAGAGGTCGGCCATTGGATTCATACAACGGCTGAGAGCATTGATCTCTCGGCTGCCTCTGCCTGCAGATGCAGTATAGTATCTGAGCTCAATAAGTCCTGTTAACACATTTTAAAGAACCTCACACTCTGAAATATGAATTACCCATACCGGGTATGCATTTTTGCTCATCATTCTATTGTATGTGAAAATTGTGGCTTTCTCTTGTATATTAATATGTTAATATAGTATTATATGAGTTTTTTTATTGTTGTAACCAACTTTTATCGTGGTGATTTTGTTGCAAGTTGAAGAATTAAGCTTTCTTATGTTATATTATATAAAAAAAAACATGATTTTATTGACGTGCCCGTACCCTTAATTTTTAAAAATGACCGTATTCTCATACCGGTACCCGTATCGTACAGGGTAACATGTCCGTGCCTATGCAACATAGACCTCACAGCAAGTTCAAACCGAAGTTTTTTTTATCATTAATCTCTAAACTATATGTGCAGACTCATTAAAGGGAGCCTGTAAAGAAAGGTATTAGTAATTTAATTTCAGAATCAGCCAATCGGCCACATAAAATAAAGTCACTCTCTTGTTATAAAAATAAAAATAAAAATAAAAGTCCACTCTAATATTTAGATTATAATTAAGAGTTTAATGGTGGTGGGTTGACAGTCCAAAACAATTTTGCACATACAACCAATCAAAACATTTTGAATTGCCACGTTTGGCCCATATAAATTAAATTTTTTTGATTTGTTGTGTGTGCAAAACTGTTTTGCACCGTCAACCCACCACAATTAAACTCTATAATTAAATTGACAAATATAATAAATGCCAATTTCAGGGTTAAAACGGGTGAATAGATTGAAATTTTAAATGTTAGGCCTAATATATAATGTTCCATGTGCTAATTTATGTAACAAAGGAATGCATTCAACACTGATCAAGCAAAAAAATGTAGAAGCACATGAATTTTCCCTGTTTCAAGCAAAAAAATGTAGAAGCACATGAATTTTCCCTGTTTCAAAAGGAACTTAAATGGTGTAAAAGCAAATAAAGAATGTAAGTACGTACCTTGGCTTGACAAAATATACAATGGTAAAAGCCATCGACAAAAAGAAGCATAATCCTCCAACGGTGAGATAAGCAATGCCAAGGAAATCATTCTTCCCACCAAGCCAGCTAGTAGTTGACAGTACAAGCTTTTTCTTACCATTGAAACTGTAAGTGTTATAGTTATTTTCAAGTGTTACATCTATGAAGTCACCTTGATTCAAATCCACCTCTATCTTTCCATATAACTTCCTAAAAGTTGGTAAGGCAGCGGTTCTCATCCAGACAATAAGATCCTCCTGCTCATTCAACTGTTCCACAAAATATTCAAAAGGTGAGCATAGTGAACAAAATAAATATTGGAAGTTACTGAAAGTTTAAGATGAAAAAGGTATTTGGCACATTGGAATAATTTTCCATGTGAAAAGTCATTTCTATATGTACAATATGAGTAATACCCATAAAAGTCATTTCTATATGTACAATATGAGTAATACCGATAAAATATGAAACATTGACACTGGTAATAATTTGAGAAAATGAATTAAATAAATGTAATAACATGTCTTAGTGTCATGTCAGACAGTAGACACACCTTCATTTTGAAGTGTCAGTGTTATAGAGGTTAAAACATTATAGCTGAGCCTTGTGAAGAGAGATAAGTATACATGAAAGTAGAAACTAACTCATCAAAACAAGACATCAGGAAGCTACTTACCGGTATCGATTCATTAAGTTGTGCGCCACCTATTATAGAACCATTCTGGAAGTTTTTGGGGAAAACATCTTTTCCAAATTTGTGCTCCCTATCACTCTTCCAGGAGATGCCTTTCTTGTTCACTGTCAAATTTGTATTGTTGACGGAGAAGCTGTATGTGTCATTGAATAAACTCCAAGCTATGAGACCACAAGGTACAATTGACCTATTATTTGCAGTATCTTCAGGCTTGCAAGCACTTACTGAGTTCTCTCCCTTACGACTCCTCAATTGCTCATCACTTCGGCTTTTAACATACCTAAATTATAGACGATAACTATGATTATATGTATATGAAAAATCATGCACGACGGATCAATTATTACAAATATATAAAGGGCGAAAATAGACTACTGCAAATACAAGATGAATACATGGAAATGCAAAGAGAAATGGAGTCCAAAGAAGGGGAAAGGAGGGAGATTATACAGATTCTTCACACTCAACTTCTTGTACTTCCTCCTATCCTTTCATCCCCCCTCTAATTCTACAACTCCCTCAAAAAAACGTTAGGTCTGTGGGACCTAGTGTTCGTGCACAGCTCCTTAGATACCATGCTCCAGGCCATGTGTTCATCTCTACTGAATTAGTAGGTTATCTAATAACCTATCTATTTACTCAACTAATTCTTTACAATCAAACCACTCCCTCTCGTCCTTTTAATGCTCATTTAATTCTACAATTCTGTCCAAGGGTCACTTGCATCCTATCAAACAACTCAATTATGCCATTTGTTCAACTCCGCCAAATTACTTGGCCTAGATAAATGTCAGAGTGAATATAGTATAATAAATCCTTATATACTGTATAAAATAACAAAAAAATTAAGCTTGTGTTTACATCTACCCAAGACTTTAAATAAATTACATTCATTAAACTATAATAACCAGTTTTACAAGAAAGTTGAACCCAATAGATGCTTTTAATGATGAATACGTTGAGTTTTTTTCTAAGCATCTGTATGTTAGAGCTGCTACTTTGTTAGTGTTAAAAATAATATGTTCTGTATCTGTTATTTTGTTGTAGCACTCATTCAACTATCCAATACACCGCTATTCATTTTAGGGTTGCCTGCTCTGGGCCACCATCTGGGATTCCAGTCATACATAGGCTATATGAAATTTCATTAGGATGTATAAATAGAGAGGTAAGACTATATGCTTGACAAATACTTTAATTGAATTAAAAAGTTAACGCTTGAAAAATAAAAAAGAATGTCTGATATGGGCCAAAGAAAAGTTATTGCTTACCGGCGATGATTCTGGTAAAAGTTGTCAAGCTGATAGTATACATAAATAGGTGACTTCATGTGCTTGGTCACCTTTTCATAAGAACACAGTTCAAGAAAAGATTATAAGATTGCCGCAATGTGAACTTCATGAATTATGGGACAGAGCTAGACTGGTGTCAAGGAGACTTACATTCAGTGTTATGTTGCACGTTTTATCAGTTTCAGGACTCTGAATGTATGCTACCTCGTCTTTAGTGCCATTCGGTAAGCAGTCTGACTCATACCCATAAACAATTTCAACAACCTGATAGGTACAAGAAAGTGAAAGGCATACTCAGCTTTACATGTATCTGTAACTGTACGCATAAATTCAATTCATTATAGCACTCATGCTTACCTTTCTTGAAGCCATTAGCGAAGCAACTCCGATAGGAATGAACACAACACTGACGAGCAAGAATGCCGAAATAACCTGCAGGGAGACACTTAAATTAAGTACAAATTTACCACTGCATCAATATTAATTTGAAGACACATATAGTCGAATATATAATCATGAGCAATGAATTCAAAAAGGTATCTGGTAGTGTTACCGCTCGAGGCGTAAGAATGGGCTTGCAAGCTGGAAGTTCTTGCTGAGTAAACTTTGAATCTAGAAGATATTAAATTTTGAGATAAACTCCATGTCAGTTCAGATTACTCTTCATACCCAAAATAAGAAATAAAACAGTAATTATTGGTAAATGAGCACATACTATCCATCGGCATACAACTCTCCATCTGGTCAATAAACAACCAATATGCACCCCAAACACTTTTAAAACAGATACGAATTACAAAATCAAAATAAAGTGAAAATGGGGTGGAAATTCGCTACATAAAGTACGAAATCACGGCATTTTGATGAGTTCGACAAAATCACGGCAACACTATGATTTTTTTTTTTTAAAGAAACACTATGATTTTGGTAAAACTCTAAGGTGTACCTTTTGCCAAAATCAGCATCACACTGCGATTTTGACAAACTCTAGCCACCAATACAAGTATTCCCGGTGTAGAACTAAACCACACAAACAGGTGCTTCTATGCAAGTATTATTATTCGGGCAAATCATCATTTTGGTACCTAAATATGTGAGGCACCATCAGAATAGTCCCTAACTTTATGGACCAAATTGACAAACGAAAAACACATTCAACATTAACAGCAACCAAGCCATATCCCACTAAGTGGGGTCGAATACATGGATCAAATAACGAAGAACACATTTGATGACTAAATTAGCTATCTACAGACACATTCAATGAACAAAATGACTAAAAAAAGAAATGTTAAATTGATATAATCTTAATACAATCAAGGACTTTTGCCGCAACCACTCACACACTCAAGACCAAAATGACTATTTACCATGTATCGGTATGGATTTTGTACCATGACTTGGCCCAATTCCCCTACGCATCTTAAGGCCCATATCCAAACTACATGACCTGCATCCGAGCATAGTATGCTCAGTCCCAAGTCCTAGCGGCCAGTCATGTACAGCTGTGATCAGTGTCATTACTGACTCGGCCAGAGCAATTAGGGCTCAGATACTGTGGGATTAATCGCATGGGCTGATACCCGAGCATGGGGCCCAGCCTATCAGCCTAGACCTATTGGAGTTAATCAGACCTATTTAGTTATATACTATATAGGAGACGACTCCAATACAACCCGAATCCCCATCCGCCTCTCTGCATTCGAGAAGCGGTTAAACCTACATACCCCTGGCTAATTCTGGCAGGAACATACCCATTATTATTCATTGCATACACAGACCATCAAAGTATCAAATCACAGTGATACAGACACATCACAAAAGACCATCAAGAAGCAAAATTTCCCTTTCCTTCACAACATCCACTCAATTTAACTCTAAAGAAACACCTGGATTAAATCAAAACTATCAAAGAATCACATCATACAAACCCATCACAAAAGAAAATCAACATTCCCAATACCCCTTTTTAAAGAAACCCATAAATTCCATTAAAAATGAAAACTTTAAACAAAAAACAAAAATGGGTCACTGAAAAACGAGCTGAAAAAGCCAAAAACAAGAAGGATCATAGAGATTAAGAGAACATTACACTTGGGTCGTTTTGTATTTCTTCTTGGAGCAGTGGAATCAGCAGATCCAGGAGCTTCTGCTGCTGCTGCTGCGCTGGAAGACGCCATTTATGAATCGGAATCGAATTTAATCGATCTCAGATTGAAAATTGAAAATTGAAACCCTAGAAAATGAAGAGAATTGGGAATGAATAGAGTTAGTGTGAGAGTGTGTGTGATTGAAGAAAGTTGACTTGGGCAGTTTGGTGTAAAGTGGAAGGCGACACCTCCAAACAAAGCTTACATACAATGAGTATAACGCAATTTACGCTTGTGATCACATTAGTCCTTCACAAATTCTAATATACTCCCTAAAAAAGAAAAATCTATTGGTTTATGCATTCTCCATATCAATTGAGTTTATACAATATATTAACACAATACGTGAACGCGTTGCACTCTTTTTTATTGTGTTCATTAATCATTAGTTGTTTTTTTTTGTCTGGTAGCCTAGTGGCCAGAGCTCATACAATTAAATGTAGAGAAATGGGGTGTCCGAGGTTCGAACCTCGGCCCCTACATAAATTATGCAATGTCTCTACCAATTGAGTTAAGATCATGGGAACATTAATCATTAGTTTTATTGTCAATTAAAATTGCTTTAAAATATTGTATATTATAAGTTGTTATAACTTTATAGTATTATTAAAATTTAATTAATAATCAATTTTTAAATGTCTATTTTTTTAGAGAATATTTATGACAATTTAATAAATTACGGTAATTTCAGTATTCATATATGAATAAAAATATAGATACATGTATAAAAAATTAGTCACCCATATTAATATGAGTAAAATATAAGCACACCTATAAATTAAAAAAAATCAGGTACTCGTGTTGATATATGAGTAAAAATATAAAGATTTGTAGAAATAAAAAAAAATTATCACTCATTAATATATTAGTAAAATATAGGCATAAGTATAAATTAAAAAAAAAAATTAGGTACCCATATTGTTTTATGAGTAACAATATAGAGATTTTATAAATAATTAAAAAATGTCAAATATCTCTTTTGATCCTTTAAGTTTTACAAAAATATCAGATTAATCCTTTAAGTTTTTAAGTTTTAAATAAGTCTTTTAAGTTGTTAAATTATTACATCGTTACCTTTTTGAGGACCTATTTAAAACATAAAAACTTTAAATAGGTGCATTAAATTAATCTGCAAAAGGAATTAGCTGAGCTTAAAGCACAGCAGAAGAAAAATAGTTTGAAGCAAGAGGATTTTGAGAAGAATCTAAAGCTGGGATATTTTAAAAAGCTTTGAAAAAGAGAGTTCAGAGCAATATTTGGAATCTTTGAGGAAGCAAGATAAAACCAATGTTGGGATTGCTGCTATTATGAACATGATGAAGAATCAGTAACCTTAGAGCCTTAGTTGCACACCCTTTATGGTTATGCTTCTGATATTTTTAGCTTCTGATATTTTGTGCTTGTGTTTCTTAGCTGTTATATTTCTGATACAATGTTTTTGGTTAATATCTGATGCTTTAATTTTGTGTATATTTTATTGCATTTGGTACTTAGAATTATTCATGTTTTTATCTATCTTTTCTTCCTCTTATTGCTTTTTAATCTTTTTGTTAATGACAAAAGGGGAGTAAGATACGTAATGACATTTAGACTCCGAGTCCTCTAAATTAAATAAAATTAATTTAGGAGAATCTTCTTCTCATCTCTTAGTCTCTGAATTTCATGTGAATTATGTATGAGTGACGTTTTTGTGCTTAAAATGAGTTTAATTAATTTGAATAGAATTCAGGGGGAGCTTACAAAACTCACCTTAAGGACTATTAGACATAGGGGGAGCTTACAAACCTCATACCCTAAACTCAAATTGTTAATTAGATTAACAACAATTGACTATTAATACTAATGTTTGTCATCATCAAAAAGGGGAGATTGTTGGAACAAAATGTGTTTAACATTGTCTCTTTGAGTTTTGATGATAACAAGGTATTAAAAGTTCAATTGGATATGCTAATATTTATTCAAGTGTGTAAGACCATAGACTAAAATTTATAAGTTTTAAAACAATGTATTGGTTCTAGAAGAACAATTGAGAGCAAAAGATTTTACAAGAGAAGCTTAATTGCAAGTCTGAGTCTGAAGACTATCAGAAACTGACTGTTAGAGTCTGAACTCACCAAAGTCTGTAATGAAGAACCTGAAGTTGGTTAATTGGATATTTGAAGATGTGTGCAGAAGGAATAGGAGACTGGAACAACGACTATTTCAGAGGAATTAGAAGGCACTAGATGCTTATACACAAATAAAAATGACACTGGAAGGACAATATTATAATTGTACAACCACTACTCTAACATTTCATGCGCATAGTACAAGCTACAATCGTGTCTCTACTAATTAATTCTCCTTACAAGGAATGATTTTCAAATTATTCCCTCCTAGAACATTAACCAAATCAAGCAACAAATCATTGGTGATTGATCAAACTTCAGTAACGACTCTTTGATGTGTTGGCACCTTTACAACGTCTCTTTCATACCTCTATATAAAGGAATGAAGACTTGAAGATTAGTAGAGACTCAACAACATTTAAACTGTGCCAAAACTCTGCTGAAATTGTTGTGCATCAAACACTTAATATTTCTTAAACAACTTTCATATCTTAGAAATTCTAGAGTCTGATTTGTTTTGTATTGCGAACACTACTGATTGTATATCAAGTGTTCAACCAAATTTATTTCTTTGTAATTTGTTTGTTTAGAAGTCTCATGCCTTTGTGTTTGAGCATAAAAAATCTTTTGCATGTGTACTTGAGTATTTGAAGTCTATTGCTTTGTGTCTTTCTCTTCTCTCTCTAGCAGCTAGACTATTTTAAAAAAAAAACTATATTAATATTATATCTTGTTGGGTTAAATATGTTTTTGCTCCCTATAAAATTGAGATCTTTTAAGTTTAATCCTCACTTAATTTTAATTGTTTTTTAGTCCCTAATTTTTTTTTTTGCACTCAGTATTAGTCCCTCCTCAATTCAAATTTGTTTAATTTATGCTTAAACTCTTGAGTTTTTGAACAATTTTTTGCAGCCGTGTTAAGAACATTATTGAAAGTTCCTCTGCAAAAAATTGTCGCAAAATTTGATTTTACGTCCAGATTTTCTTAATTTTATCTTTAACTTTTGCTATTTTAAAAAATTCATATTTAATTCGTTTTATGTTAAAAAATTCTAAATTTTAAGAAATGAACATTTCATAGTGTTTTAAACTTGTTTAAAAAAAATCGTTCAAAAATTTAAAAGTTTAAGATTAATTAAACAAACTTTATTGTAATAAAGACTAAAATTAGAAGTAATTTTTTTCAGGGACTAAAAAACCTATTAAAATTAAGTAAGGATTAAACTTAAATGTTTTCAATATTACATATTTAACCGTTAAAATATAATTTTTTGAAAGACACGATTACACGAATGATGTCAGAATACATTACATTCTTTCTTTTTTAAGTGTAAAAACGAACTGTTATTCCTTTCTACAAACAATAAACAACAGCAAGAGAGATAATCTGGAAGCGACACGATTGCAGTGGTGATGGCAGCAATGAAGTTTGGTGGCAGCATGAGGAACGCACTCCGATCATCAAAGGCGCTTCTTCTCTACCGCTCTTCTCATCTTCTCTCTGCCAATTTTCTCATGCAAATTCCTCTCACTCGCAAGGCACGATCTCTCTCTCTCTCTCTCCCCCTGAAATGAAGTTACGCATGTGTGTCGATGAATTTTCTGTTTTCTTTCTCTCATCGTAATTTTTATGTTTTTTTCTTTCTTTTCATGTCACTGTCAATATCATTTATATGCAATTCTTCACATTATTATTATTATATTATATTAGATTGATAAATGCGACTTCACTATATAACTGTCATCACTTATGAAACACAGATACGACATAATACTGACACGTTGACATCGGTAATAATTTGAGAAAATGACATAACTCAATTAATCATAGGCATCAGACATCAGGATATGTATCCGACATCAAGATACGTCTAATCTGAGTCCAATATGAGGAGTTTATGTGTTTCATAGGCCATCACTATCATATTGTCCAATGATGTGCATATTTGGATTGACAGTGAATTTGACATTTATGATGTGTTATTGTGATTTTGACAAAAAATATACGTTAGAGTCGTACTAAGGAAAAAAAAAGCTCACCACTAATCCAAAGATGTATGAGAAATGATATTTGTACAACAATTGTGACAACTTTTGTACAACTCTCTCATACTCACATGACATTCTTGTTGTTTCTCTTCCTTTTTCTTTTCTATTATTTTGGACCAATAAAAAGAGAGAAAAAGAAGGTTGTTACAAAAGTTGTCAACAAATGGTTGTACAAATATCATTACTATATAACAATAATTTTTTTTAATTATTTTTGTTTGATGGTATTTCTGTCCTGATTCAAAATGTAAAACCTTTTGTCTGTTTCAAGAGCGAGAAGTTCGAATTGGATCTTGCTGATTTTTGTGTTTGATATTCTTATTAATGTGAACCAATTTGATGTCAAAAGTAATGTCTGGTGTCCGACAGATGTCATTACGTTTAATTAATTCATTTTCTCAAACTATTACCGGTGTCAATATCAGCGTTGTGTTTGTGTTTTGTCGGTGCTTCATAGGATTCAAGTGGTTAATGAGTCCCATTTAAATTGGGAGAACTGATTTCGAAGTCGTTAAAATCCTCGGCCAATATTTACTTAACTCCGGACCAAACTTCAGATGATCAGGGCCCTTCTGTTGAGAACCAGAAGGACGAGACCAAAAACTGACCAAAGAAATGACTTTTCAATGTTTTAAAATGAACAACTCAATACTGGCTGCAAGCATTATCAAACTTTTTGTGGTTTCTGCAACCATGTTGTGACTGTAATTTTGAACACATCGGTTTCATTTGATCGCAACTTTCTGCAATGCCAAGGATTGCCACGTTGGTTGCATTTGTTCATAGTTTTCTGCAAGAATAAGAATTGCTATGCAACTAAAACGTTGGGACACAACTGTTGTACCTTTATAAAAATAAGTGTCTACTCTTCATCGTTATAACTATTATTCTGGGATGTTCTTGTTATTTGTGCATGAGTTTATGGTCTTTTTTGAATGACAGATGAGCACCGATGCACATAGTATTGCCTCCCAGCTTAACACTTCTGGGCTGTTGAGAACTCAAGGCCTCATTGGAGGGAAATGGAGGGATGCTTATGATGGAAAAACCATAAAGGTATGCCATAGCTGCTGTTATTTTTGACTCCTTTTCTTCTTCAATTGGTTTTTTTTTTGCAAAGTTTGAGAGAGG
>Ga0228710_1007675_pt1 | contig 15831 bp, 8 predicted proteins | sample MedpolnodulmetaG_FD_177995 | JGI IMG/M metagenome (GOLD analysis project Ga0228710, IMG submission 177995) | Root nodule microbial communities from Medicago polymorpha collected in Santa Monica, California, United States - pink nodules | ecosystem: Host-associated > Plants > Roots > Nodule... | reverse complement strand
GATGGAAGACATCAATTTATTTCAAATGTCTACTATGTCCCTAATATGAAGAACAATATTTTGAGTCTGGGGCAACTGTTAGAAAAGGGTTATGATATTCGCATGAAAGATTCAAGTCTCTCCATCTAAGATGAAAAAAATAATCTCATCACCAAGGTACTAATGTCAAGAAAGAGGATGTTCTTCTTGAATATCCAAAATGATGTTGCAAAGTGTCTCAAAGCTTGCTACAATGATGCTTCTTGGCTTTGGCATCTCCGATTTGGGCACTTAAATTTTGGAAGCTTAAGCTTGATAAAACAAAATATGGTGAGAGGTCTTCCGTTTATCAACCATCTAGACCAGTTGTGTGAAGGATGTTTACTTGGGAAGCAATTCCGGATGAGTTTTCCAAAGGAGTCAATCTCAAGAGCCAAGAAGCCGCTCGAGCTTATACATGTTGACGTATGTGGACCAATCCAGCCATGCTCACTAGGTAAAACAAATTATTTCCTCCTTTTCATTGATGATTTTTCAAGAAAAACATGGGTCTATTTCTTGAAGCAAAAATCAGAAGTCTTTACCATCTTCAAGAAGTTTAAAGCTGTTGTGGAGAAAGAAAGTGGTCGGCAGATAAAAGCTATACAGACTAACCGAGGAGGAGAATTCACTTCGAAAGAGTTTCAAGAGTTTGTGAAGAGAATGGAATCAGACGTCCATTGACAGTTCCAAGATCCCCCCAAGAAAATGGTGTGGCGGAAAGGAAGAATCGAACAATACTTGACATGGCTCGAAGCATGCTCAAAAGTAAGAAACTACCAAAAGAGTTTTGGGCTGAAGTTGTGGCGTGTGCAGTCTATCTATCTAATCGATCTCCAACAAGGAGTTTGTCGGGAAAGACACCGCAAGACGCATGGAGTGGAAGAAAGCTATGTATCTCACACTTGAGGGTCTTCGGGAGTGTGGCCCATGTTCACATTTCAGATGAGAAAAGAGCAAAGCTTGATGAGCAAAGCTTGATGATAAAAGTGAGAAATTCATCTTTGTCGGTTATGATCAAAGCTCAAAGGGCTACAAGTTTTACAATCCAGACAACAGCAAGATTGTAATTAGCCGAGATGTGGTCTTTGATGAAGAAGGAGAATGGGACTTTGGAGCACACATAAAGGAACACAGTTTCTTTCCCGAATTCGAAGAAGAAACGTCTCAAGAAGTTCAATAAGTGCCCATTCACTAACATCACCCGCTTCTGAGGATACAAGTAGTGAAAGAATTACGACACACACACGAAGCCTTCAAGATCTCTATGATAACACAGAGCCCCTATCACAACGAGGGCTTGAAGATATCTACGAGGAAACAGGAGAAACAGATAATCACACACTATTGTGTCTTTCTGCAAGTTATGAACTAGTGAATTTTGAAGAAGCTGCGCAAGAGAAGAGACGGAGAGATCCAACAGATGAAGAAGTCCAAGTCATTGAAAAGGATAATATGAGGTACCACATCTCAATTCCAAAAGATTGTAAGGCTACCAATGGCAAGTGGGCAAGTGGATGAACAAGACAAAGAAGAACGTCAAATGAAAGTTTGAAGGACACAAGACAAGACTAGTTGCAAATGGCTACAACAAAAAGGCTAATTATGATAAGGTGTTTATCCTGAGTCGCTCACCAGGATATCATAAAGCTCGTAAGTTATCGAGCTTCTCAACACAAACTAAGAATTTATCGGATATACATGAAATGTTCCTTTTTGAATGGAGTCCTTGAAGAAGAATAGGCGTACACCAAGAAACCATTGGGACACAAGGTAAAAAGAAAAGAAGACTTGGCGGCTCTCAGGTTAAAGAATGACAAATCAAGTTTAAGGGGGGGGATGTTGGATAATAAACTTGATTTGGTCCATTGGACTAATCAAGTGTTAGGCCCAATTAGCTAATAAGTGATGTAGCCCATAGAAAGTTTTAGAGTCATGTAGAACTAGATTGGTAGAAATATCATTAAGTGTAGTTGAGACAAGTTTGTAGAACTCTCATGAGAGAAGTGTGTAGAACACTGTCTTGAAGTGTGTAGAATGTTATCCTAGGATGTGTCTAGAACTCTCCCTTGGAGCCTATAAAAAGAGGAGAAAACAAGAATCAAAGTATCCTCTCAAGAAATAGAAATTGTTCTTCTCTCAAATATTCTCTCCTCCTTAATTCATCACAAATTTCTCACTATAACCTTCTCCTTTTTCCAACATGTCATTGTTTTTTTCTTGGTGCTATTGCTGCAATTCTCAACCTTTTTTTGGGTCTGATGTTGTCTTACAGACAAAGGATTGTGGCAATAGTTTTGGAAGTTCAAAGGTCACTACCAGCAATAGTACGGTCTGAATGTTAATGCAATGCTTATTTATCCTGTGATTACCTGCTGAAAAACCATCGTCTACTATTACTGCCACCACTTGTCTTTATGTTTAAATTGTTTAGAATTGTAACAAGATATATGTTAAAATACTGTGATAGAATATTGGTTTTCTGTTTTTCTTGATGAAGAAATGTTTCCAATTGTTTTCGGCTTCCAATTTATAATTTCTATTATTCTATATTGGACTTCAGAAAATTATAAAGCATTTTCATTTGCCCTTAGGTTTCTATAATGACATTTCATAGCTTAATTTCAACTTAACATCACTTATGGATGTTGGATAGTTATTTTGAATTTCATACACAAACTCACAAGTAGACCATTGCAGAATATGATATGTTTGTTCCTTCTAAATTTTCAGCCACTTACTTTAATCACTTTGATCGTCATCGACAAGCACGCGTGTGCGCGCGCGCATGCCCACACACTCAGAAGGTTGCATTATCTTTTCTGTATTATAGGTCCAGTAATATAGAAGTAGTTACTAAGGATGACTCTGATTTTTGGTTCATGGGAGTTTTAAGGTATGAGAAAGCTATCAAGAATCTCAATAAAGCCATTTCCATGGCCAATAAATTCTGAAAGGAAAATTTGAACATAGTTAAGTCTCTATCTTGTAGATTTCTTTACCAAAGTTAGATTATAGGTGAAATTTTGTAAGGTGAATAAAATGTTAATCAATCCAAACGGAAAAACTAAGTTTCATGCTATGATGAAATACATTACTTGTAGTACAATCAACAACTTTTTGTCCTTTTTTGGATAACAAAAAATTAATTAAACGTTTGTAGGGAAACTTGATCAAATCTAAGAACTTTGTGTGTGTGCAATTTTCATTCCATTCTAAACCATGTGGCTTAGAAACATTTTTGTTTCTTTTGCAACAAATTTAAGCCTTTTTTTCAATGATTCTCTGCTATTGTCTTTTCCTTACAAAACAAACAACATATAGAAAGCATAAGATAAAACAAGAGATAGAGAAATAAGATTATAAAAAAAGGGCATGAGCACTGATAAGTGAGATAATTCCTTCACAAAATGTGCATCAAAATGGTGAGCATACACTTCAATATAATCATATGATGTACATGTTTTCTTTAAATTGGGGAAAATGAAAAGTATTACTATTAGTTAAAGTGGTATTAATAATCATTCTACAACCATCTTTGAAAGGATTTGAACTCCGTTCCTTAAAGTTGTAACATCGGACTCTTATATCGCAGAACTGACATTTTATAAAAGCATGAGTTGCATAAATTCATATTTATGATATTCACGTCTTTCCGAAAACAAAGGTCTGGTCCAATTTTGATTAGTTTTATTTATTTCTAGTATTATTTAACCTAGAGGCTCTTTTAAACATAATTAACCCTAAATGATAGAATTTTATCACTAAGAGTTAAATGCTTATTCCCATTATCATCAACGTATGTCCCTAGTTCCCTACATAAAGTGTGACAATTACAAACTGAAGGACAAAAAGAAAGCACATAATCTTCATCAGCTTTCTCAATCGTAATTACCTATAAACATTTGCAATTACATAATTTTATATAATGTAAAAAAATCATTGACACTTTGTCATACCCCAATTTTTGACCTATGACCCTACATTCATACATCCTCTGATCCGGAATATTATCTGACTTTTTAGCGAAAAATTCGGCAGAGAGGTACTTTAATATACCTCATTTTCGGTTTGTTTTGGGGCCCACATTTTTATTTTATTAGTCTTTTTATATTTATTTTATTTTTATTAGTTTTTATTTTATTTTATTTCCATCTTTTATTTTATTTTAATTTTTTTTAGGTTATTTTCTTTTTATTTATTACTTAGAATATGTCCAAAAATAAAATGTCCAAGGTCTAAAAAATATTTCAAGTCAAGTGTCAACTTTAACATTCCTTTTTCAAAATTCATCATAATTGTCCATCAAAAACCATTAAACCACTTTTCCATTTTCATCAACCTCCTCACCTATAGATAGAGCCCTCATTCCACACTTCAAAACACACCAAAAATTCTCTTGAGTTGTCAAAGAATTTTTCTCTCTTCTCCCTCATTTAGCTTGTGTTGATGAGCTATTCTTTTCTTCTCCCTCTTTTTTTGTCCTTTCGAAAAAAGTCCCTTCGAAATTTTGTCCCTTCGGTAATTTTGTCCCTTCGGTTGTCCCTCTCTCTTAGTTTCTTTTATTTTTTTACTTTTTAACATTTTTTGCGTTTCATTTTATTTCTATTTATTATTATCATTTAACATTTTAATTATTGTCATTTATTTTCCAGTAATTAGAATGCATCTAGGTTCAATGTAAACAATATAAATGAGAAAAGTGTGCGTGTGTGTGTCTTTTTATTTCTTTACCGCTTTATATATATCCAAAATGCAAAAAAATTAGATTAGGGATTTTGTGGTGATCCAATGTCACTACAAAAATCCACACGCTTTTCTTTTTATTGCTCCGTTAGTTTAATTTTCATTTAATATTTAAAAACAACAAAAATATGCAAAATAACCAAAAATCACCAAAATGTTTTCATAATAAATCTTGATCGAAAATCAAGTGATTCCTTTTTTTTTTTATTTCTTTCTTAATCAAATTTCAATCCATTTAATCATACTTTGAGTCATCTTTCTTTTAATATAAAAAATACAAACAAATTCTATTTTGCCACTTGACTTTTTACTTTAAAACTTTTTCAAAACTAAAAAATACAAAACCAATCAAACGTCAATTTTTACCACGAACTACGAGGTTTTAATCCCTCACGGGTACGTAGGCAAAGAACCTAGTCCTTCCAAATCAATAAAAAATGTAAATAAAAATCTTCCTTTTCTTCTAATTAATCACTACTTCTTTAAATTCCATTTTTAAAACAAGCAAGTTTATAGCACAAAAGTTAAAATAAAATCAAGAGGTTCTCTTAGAATACTACAAATCTTTAGGGTGCCAATACATTCCCTAAACATAACTAACCCCCGAACCCTAAATCTTTAAAATGACTTATTAGAACTTTTTCCCATTTCCTTTAAAAATTAAAAGTTCAAGTCGTGAATAAAAATAGTGAGTCTATGCTAATAAAATAGCTTGACCTCCGAAAAATGACGCGACACACTTCTAAATAAACAATTTAATTATTAAAAAATACTAAACAATTATATTAAATGTGTAAGATTTAGTCCTTGTGAGCTTAGCTCAGTTGGTAGGGACAAATACGTAATATATACAAGGTCTATGGTTCAAACCCCAGCCACAAAAAAAAGTGTAAGATTTAGTAAATAAATTTATGCAATGTATTGTAAGTAAATTACACAACTATCTTTGCAAGAAAATTCTATTTAGTTTTTTAAATATTTAAATTAATATTCTTTTTTTTTTGTGAAGAAACTAATATGAAATTAGTGCCAGAGAGAAGCAAAGAGCAAAAAAATGTTATATTTGATACATGTGCAATACAAGAAAAAGAATTCAAAGAGAACCATTACAAGAAATTAAGAGGATTTAGCCACCACCCGTGGTAGTCAAAAACGAAGTTGTTGTGTTTCGCTTTCGGCCAGCCCCAAGATTGCGCTTTTATGTTGTTGAGCATGTGGTAGGTATTATTATTATTTTTATTCTTGAAGATTCTTGAATTTCTTTCTTTCGATAAGACCCAAATTGCAGAAAACAAAATTAATTGAATAATGTCGCAATTGTGCTTAGAGAAACCTCTGATGGAGCCAAACTGCGTTAAATAATCCAAAATACGATACATAGTAACCATGACGAAGCCTAATCAATTGGAAACAACGATACATATTTGTCGAAAAAGTCGCGGTGAAGAAACAGATTAGCCGCTCCCTTTGGATTACCACACCGTCCGACATAAGATTGAGAAGTAGCCAGAATCACTCATTGCTTGAACAAATTGTCTTTCGTTGGAAGGCGGTCGAGAAAGAGACGCACACAAAAAGATTGACTTTCAAAAGAACATCTTTATGCCAAAATACAAGGTTGTCATCTGCAATGATATGTTGAGTCGTTTCTGATTGTTGAAGAAAATTATAACCACTTTTGTCATTGTAATTTTTTGAAGCATCTAAATTCTCCATATCCACCTATCATCAATGTTAACCTGCAAAATAAGAGTTCAACAGTTTACTAGACTCCCTCGGTTGCTCCTTCTCCCAAGCCCATAACCTGCCACACCACTTTCAAGCCTCTCCACCCTTACCCCACCTTAAATGCTTCATATCAGCCACAATAGCCATTTTTTTATCAGAAAGCTCAAAAAGACAGTTGAACCTATTCTTCAAAGTTACACCATACAACCAAGGATTTCAACAAAATAATATGGAATTGCCATCCTCTAACTCACACACAAAATATCACCAATTAAACTTCATATAGCCGAACCAACACCTCGACCAATGCTGACCAAATTGCTCCACCCCACTGAACCAACCTCCCCCGCTGCATGTAAAAAACAGTCAACTTTATTTTTTTGTTTTATTTTGTAATTTTCAATGAATATTTAATTTTAATAGGTTTTATTAGAATATATAAATTACAAAACTAACCTTGTAACAAAATCACACTTTTTATAAAAAATTATTTTCTTGATTTAATATCATAGTTTATTTATTTCTATTTTTATTTTAAATTATATTTTATAGGTTACATTTTTTGAACAAGGTTTTATAGGGTTAAATTAGTAAATTAATTTTTTTTATCCCACCCATCTAGTTTTAAATCCAACTCATATTCATGATAAAAACTTAAACTAACAAAGAATGATAAGATAATTTGAGTACTAACTTATTATATTCGGTTGTGACATCAATTACTAGATTGAGACAAAATATCATACAATTATCATATCCTATTTCTTATCTTGGACATAAAACCATCCATAACACTCCCTCTGTCTCATCCTATAATTATAGGTGATTTTATATTACTATCAAAATTAATGCTTCTTTTTCTATCACACACTCTTTTTTCAATTATTTCAATTTATCTTTTTGGTATCATTAATAAACGATAGTTTTGCAAAAGAATTCACTATTTCACTTATATATTTAAAATACATTATATTTTTTTATTGAAAAAATAAATTAAATTAGATTTCTTAATATTTGTAAAATGATAAAAAACGATTTATAATTTTTTTTTGATAAAAAGTAATGACAAAACAAAACAAAAATTACAATCTTAGGCAAGTTACTCTAAGAGCATCATCTAGAAGGAAATATAAGTTGAGGGAGTACATTGAAAATATTAAAATAAAAAAAAAGATAAAAAATAAAGAAGAGAGAAAGATTAAAAACAAAGGGCTATATAGTATCAAACGCTAGTCTCCGCTTTCGCCACCAAAACCCTAACAAACCAAAACCCTACCAAATGCTTCTCGTTCTCTATTGTTTGTGAATCAAACCTAAACCATACCCTAAAAGAAAAGTTCGTTTGGATGGAGTATATCTATACTTACTTTTTGCATTAACCAATTATACTTTTAAACAACTTTTTCTATAATAAAGATTGTTGTTGGTGTCATTAAAAAAAAAAAAGAATTTAGATTATATTTATTGTTTTTTTTAAGGAAGATTATATTGATTGTTATATTGTTGTTTTTTTTTTGTCAAGTAGCGTAGTAGCTAGAATTCACCTTTTTCAAGGTGAATAAGTGGGGTGTCCGGGGTGCGCACCCTGGCCCCTGTATATAACAATGCGTTATATTGTTGTTGTTATTGAATTAGATAATCATGATTAGTTTGGTATGTTATAACTTGAAAGCAACAAAAATTTATATTTTTAGTTTTAATCAAAATAAAAATTTCATAAAAAAACACCGTTCATAATTTTTAAATGTTAGCGCAATAAATAGAGCGGAATTTACGCTAGTGTAAAATAATAAAAATGATTTTTTTTATATAATAAAAATGAATTATAATTTAGGATATAGGAGTAGATTGAAAATCTTAAAAGAAAAAAGATAAAAAAAAGTAAAGAAGAGTGTGGCTGTCGAGGATCCAATTCCTATCAAACGCCAGTCTCCGCTTTTGCTACTCAAACCCTAAAAACCCAAACCCTTCCAAACGCTTCTCGTTCTCTATTTTTTGCTTGTGACTCAAACCCTAACAGTAAAGCTCGTTTGGATGGAGACGACAACAGTGGCTTTGATGAATGAGATGGTGAGTACACATGTATGTGATGATATAGCTTTTTCAATTCTCTCAAAGTTGCCTCTGAAATCTTTTAAGCGTTTTGAATGCGTTCGCAAATCATGGTCTCTCTTGTTTGAAAATCATCACTTTATGACCATGATTCGCAACAATTTCTTATCTAATTCTCTACGTCGTTCTTACTACGATGGACGATCCCTCATCCTAACAGAGTCCAAACCTGATGTTTTCTATTCTCTTGCTGGTGAGAGGTTTAGGAAAAAAGTCAAATTAGATTTCTCAAATCCATTTGAAGAAAATTATGATATTGGTATTTTTGGTTTTGGTAGTATTAGTGGCATACTTTGTCTCCATCAATATGGCGACGATGATCGTGACCAAATTGTATTGTGGAACCCAACTACCCAAACAATCAAGCTCCTTCCTCCCAGTGAGGTTGAGTTGGCTGAGTCGTTTATCCCCGATGAAGCTAGGGATCTTCATGATGTTTATGTTTTGGCTCGTCTTCGTGGATTTGGTTATGACCTTGTTATAAATGACTATAAGGTCATTCGGCACATTGAGGTTTGTATGTGGCCATGTGGTTACTCTAGTGACCTCGAAAAACTTAATAATTCAGATTTATCCTGGCCGTGGGAAGATTTTGGGCCATCATGGGAGATATATAGCCTAAGAACTAACTCGTGGAGAAAGCTTTATGTTGACATGCCTTATTCTTCGGATTGTACTGAGGGCACCCAAGTCTACATCGATGGAGTGTGTCATTGGTTGTGTAAAAAAGATAAAAAACATAGCCCCGCTGCACCATGTTTGGTGTCATTTTACTTGAGCAATGAGTTATTCTTTATAACACCTATATCCTCAGATGAAGCTGATTGTTTTGATGTTAAAGCAAAGTGGATAAACTTGGCGGCGTTAAATGGGTCCATTGCCTTGATCTCATTTCACAAAGAGACTACTACTTTTCACATATCAATTTTGGGTGAGCTCGGTATAATGGAATCGTGGACCAAACTCTTCTTTGTTGGACCGTTGCCTTGTGTTAAGCATCCTATCATAGTGGGGTCAAAGGGTGATATATTCTTCATAAGAAAAGATATGGAAGTAGCTTGGTTTGATTTGAGTACGCAAATGATTGAGAAGCTTGGTTATAAAGCAGAGAGTCTTCGCTGCAGGATAATAAATTACAAGGAAAACATTCTTTCATTTGAGGAATAAGTAGTTAATTGTTTTTCTTGTTTTCACTTGTTGGGATATCACAATTATTGTCAAGTAAACTAAGAAACTACTTGATCTTGCTTTTTCATTTTTATTTTGAATGTTTACTCTCGTTTTATTTTCAATAAAATGATAGGACGCTACATCAATAAAATGAATGATATTTTGCTTTTATGGAATGACCACCCTCGAGTTTTATGTAGTAATAACTTGTATATGGAAAACTTTATAATCTAATGGGCAACCAAAGAGTTTTCGTAGAAATAAAAGATTGTGTTTCGGTAACTTGTATAAGAGGGAAAATATTTATGATTACCTTTTAAAGTATCAACAATGCAAGAGGGAAAACAGTTTACTCTCCGTGTGATTTTTTGTCTAATTTAATATTCCAGGTTCTTGAGAAATTCAAGGTCTTCTAACAAATGTCTTTTGCTTCGATTAATTGCTTTTCATACAAGTTTTTCGATTTTGTCAGTGGAACCATAATAGGGGTGTTAAGTTTGAGTTGATAAAAAATTGGGTTTACAACAAATCTGCAGTTGGAGTCAACTGGTTAGGTAAGAATGGATGTCATTCGTTTTGTTCTTGGTGCTATTGCTGCAATTCTCAACTTTTTTTGGGTCAGAAGTTGTCTCACAGACAAAGGATTGTGGCAATAATTTTGGAAGTGCAAAGGTCACTACCGGTAACTCTGAAAGACGGAGATTGACCCACCAAAGCAGAATTTTACTGCCAATTTTGCACCTGTGACGTTGGTGGTCAGCACTAAGTTAATGTAACGCAATCCGTTAATTGTGAACCTGATCCCACCGCGCTTCCTGCACGAAACCCTGCATAATAAAACATAATAAAATCACAAACACTGATTGAGCATGAATTTGGATTCTTATCTACTTATTGTTAAATACAATGTCCATACAATTTGTTTTTTTATAGTTTAACATTTAATCATCTGATACCAAATCATCATTGATTTTAATTTTTGTTCAATTTGTCTTTGTCCTCTTCAGTGTGATCTTTGTGCTATTTATGTTTAAATTGTGTAGTATTGTAACAAAATATATGTTACAATACTGTGAGAGAATATTGGTTTTCTGTTTTTCTTGATTAAGAACCGTTTCCAGTTGTTTTCGGTTTCAAATATATATTGGACTTCAGAAAAGTTGAAGCATTGCCATTTGCCCTTAGGTTTCTAGAATGTTATTTCAAAAGTAGCTTAATTTCAACTTAACATCACTTATAGTTGTTGCATAGTTATTTTGAATTTCATACACAAACTCACAAGTAGATCATTGCAGAATATGATATGCTTGTTCCTTCTCAATTTTCTGCCGCTTACTTTAATCACTTTGATCATCATCGACAAGCGTGTGCACACAGAAACTTTGATCACTTATGTGCTTTCTTTTTATCTCTGTTTGGATAAAACAATTAATTAAGCGTTTTAGGGAAACTGGATTAATTTTAAGAACTTTTTGTGTGGGTATATTGGAAATGAGTACTAAAAGGAAAAAGCAAGTTAAAGTTATGTCAATTGTTTCTCTTGTTGAATGTGCATTTTTCATTTTCATTCTAAACCATGTGATTAAGAAATATTTTTGTTTCTTTTGCAACAAATTTAAGCCTTTTTGTCGATGTTTCTTTGCTACTGTCTTTTCTTTGCTAATTGCTAATGTTGAGATAAGTTGAAGTTAGATAATGTTGAGACACTTTTTTAGCATTATAAGGTGTGAAAGTAACTGCTTGAACAACATAAAGAGGACATGTGTTATTGTTGTTTTTGCTTTCACTTGCTTACCTGAAATGTCTAGAACTGGTTCTTGTGCTGCAATAGTTTTGCAAATGAAAAGTTCTATGTTGAAGGCTAAAAAATTGGAAAATTCTAAGAGTGAGATTTTCATGTTTCTATTTGGATATAGAAGAATTGATTAGATGAATGTTTTTTGTATATAGATATAGAAATAGAATGTCTCTATTTATTAGACAAAAAAATGGAACAACATGAATTTTGTGTGTTTTGGATCAATTTGCATAAATATTTGGATTTACTGTAGTTGTCTATCCACACATTGACACAATCATAACGTCGGAAACCGAAGTCAGACGATGTAGATTTTAAGCTTCGTGCTTCTTTTTCTTTTTTTTTTCAAATTAAATTTTTGACTGTCAAATCTCAATCCAACGACTATCGACATAATGATTGCGTGAAAACGTGGAATTGTTTATGGGAGCAAATCCAAATTCCATTATGACTCAGAAGTGTGGATTGTGGGAGATGAAAAGCAAAATATATGAATAACTTATTTTCTGTATAGTGGAAGTGAGAAAAGGTTCAAGAAATTCATCATTTGTGGAACAATATATCTTCTCCTCTTTGTGGCCACTGGCCAACCTTATCTCACAGCAATGTGCAAGTGCTGTACAAAAGTTATTTAACACATGATTATCATGATTAAATCGTAGTGCGGTTGTTTAAAGAAAGCTATATGTATATGTATGTATATTAATTATTTTTAATCTTTTAAAAAAACGTGTTTTTAATTTTAAAGCATAACTTTTATTCTTTTACTAAATAAAATGTACATAGGAAAAAATTGTGCTTAATAAAAGTGCAGATGCATTAGCTAACTTGGATTGTGACTTGGTTGCTCTGTTGATTTTCCGAGGCTTGTCCAAATATCATTAGTCTTTTATTGCTAGCCGACGACTCTTAAGTCTGTATCCCTCGTTTAATATTAATGTAGTCTTTCTTTTTCGGGGCATTGTGCCCTAGGTGTTAAAAAAAGGGCGCATTTCAGTATAATATGTCGTCTAAAAGTACACTTTCAGACATAATATTTGAAAATATGGAATAGAGAAAAATTGTTCTAAAAAAAGTTGTAACCATATCCAAAGAAAGTGTTGGTGGGTTAATTGCAAACAGTAGTGCCAAGTATGTAACATGTTAGCCTTATATGCGCATGTCAGCCATGATAGTTACTTGACTTGCGTTTTGGTTAACCTTTGTGTCGACATTTTTATTTTTCTTACAAATTTGTGGGGACAAAGTAAATACCCCATCCGTTACTACGTAAGATTATCCAACAAATTTTGCATAAATTAAAACAATAGTTGTAATGACAAGATTATAAAAAAGGTGTTATATTTCACATATTCACTATGATTATTGATATAAAGAAATAATTTGTGTTTTCCAATGATTGATCAAGTAGACATTTTTAAAAACTCCTAAAAGTATCTCAATTGCTAGCTACAAAGACATTATTTACGGTGATCGGAGTACGAAACACAAATTCCACGCTTCTCAACACTTAAAGTGTGTGATCATTAATATATGTGAAATTTAGATATCACACTAGTTTCTACCCCCTCCGTTTCTAATTATAAGAAAATTTTACTTTTTTAGATTCATTCAATTAATGATGTATGTAGTTCATAATATGGACTACATACATTATTAATTGAATGAACCTAAAAAGTCAATTTTGCTTATAATTAGTAACGGAGGGAATATTTCACAATAAAAACTGACGCAGAACGGAAGCAAGGGTTAGCAAACGCTAAACCTAAAAGATAAAAATGAAAAAAGTTCTCTGTAATTTTGGAATCCACCAGAATTTGAGAAAAGTTCTCTGTAATTTTATTGAATGAAAAAATCACCTCTTAGACTATGAATGTTTAGCTTAAATACTAGGGAAATAACAAACCCTAATGGGCCGAAAATAAACTGAAAACAAAACAGATAAATAACAAAGTTGTGCTGAAATAATAGAAATATGGTTTTAGGTCTTCAGATGACGTCGAGTGGCTAAATTCACCCCTACATCATGGCGAAGCGATGAGTTATGCTCGTGAACAAATTTAATTTCCAGAAAGGTATAATTCAAGTCAATCATACGCCAAATGCCAAATCTGTATTATTTCCATTGAGCCTTTCTTGCACCACTTCGTCTTCAATACGTGCAGCAGTCTGCCTACATCACAAACCCATATACATTTTAAATTGCAGTCGTGGTTACGATTTTGTAGCTATCTTTTATAATGCCAAACATTCACAATTCACATTAGAAGACATGTCTAGAACGTGTTAGTGTTCAGAAGCTGACACATGTAACTGTATTTTCTCAAGTTATTGAAAGCTTCTATACGGAAGAGTCTTAAACCCTTTTTAGGTTGACTTATTTGAGCTTATCTACCAGCATAAAAACTTGTGAGACTGTGTGTGAGATTTTATGGAAACTTTTTGATATGTCTATAAGTTGTTTTCAGCTTATTTCCATATTCTCTTCAGAATTTCTTATAAAAACAACTTATATGATATAAAAATAACGTATGAAAACAGTTTAACTTTATTTTATATTTTGCTATAGAAATAACTTTTTGGTTAGCTATATGATTAATTAGAGGTTGACACACTTGTGTGTCGTTTTTAATTTTTGTATCACCCGGTCGACTTACACTTTGTGTAGTTTTACTGGGTTAGGTTTATGTCCCCCCAATTTTTATGTATGTTTTCCCCCTTTTTTTTAATAATATTTACGAGCATTTGATAAAAGATTAGAGTAAGATACTAACTTAGTTTGGTGCCTCTCTTTTTCTGTCATTTTGCTCTTAGCTTATAAAAAAAAAACTTATACATAGGAATAGGCACTGAATAAAGTTGTTACAAACAGAGCCTTATGTTAAAAAGAGCTTATGTTATGAGCACTGGATAAAGTTGTTATAACAATTATCGAGAAGATTTGAATTCAATTCTTTAAAATCAAACTCTTATCATTGAGCTGACCTGAAATACATACAATAAAGTAGAGCATGGAACAAGTGACAGAAAAGGGTATGATCACTGATTAGTGATATTATTCCTTCAACAAAACCATATGATATGCATAATTGCATAACATTTATGAAATTATAGTGTTGTTTCACTCACTCAAGCCCTTTTAAACACAACCCTAAATGATGGAACTTTATCACTAAGAGCTAAGTGCTTATTTCCCTTATCATCAACAAATAGCCCTAGTTCCCTACACAAAGTTTGGCATTTGCAAGCTTCAGAAGGACAGAAAGAAAGCACATAATCTTTATCAGCTTTCTCAATCTTAAACCAATTACCAACAGTTGCCATACTTGGATTACCTTCTACACCCCCTGTAGCTAAAAACCACACCCCTGTCAACTCTTTAAGAAGCTTCCAAACTTGTGTTTGAGGACATTTAGTTTTTGTTACAAAGGACTTAATGTTGAGATCAGTTGAAGTTAGAATCACACCTTGTTTAGCATTATAAGGTGTGAAAGTAACTGCTTCACCATTCTTTACTTCAAGCTTCTCTTGAACAACATAAAGGGGACATGTTTGGTTGTTTTCACCATGGTTTGCAACTGCTAAACCACCACCTTTACCTCTTATGACTGGTAAAATATAGTATTTCACACCTGTTGTCACTTGTTTTCCTGAAATGTCAAGAACTGGTTCAGGTGCTGCAATGGTTTTGCAGATAAAGGCTAAAAAGATGATGGAAAATGCTAAGAGTGAGGTTTTCATGTTTCTATTTGGATTTAGAAGAATAGATCAGATGAATGTTTTTTGTGTATTAATATAGAAAGAATATGTATCTATTTATAGGACTTAGAAGAGAATATGAGTTTTTTTGTGTTTTGAATTAATTTGCATAAGGGTGGTGACTGGGGACCAAGTTGAGTGGATTGTGGGGCATGAAAAAATAAATATATTATATTAAGAAAGATGCTAAAAGACTTCTAATAATGTGTACATTTTTTTTAGAGGAAGTACTATTTTATCATGATAATCACGTGTTAAATTACTATCATAGAGAAATTGTGCATTTCTATGAGATAATGTTGGCCAGTCGGTGGAGAAGATATACAATAGCATTCTTCAACCTTTTCCCACTTCAATTATAGAGAAGAAAAATAATTAGCAAGTATGATGAGGGTACTAGTAAGAAAGTAATATATATATATATATATATATATATATATATATATATATATATATATATATATATATATATATATAAAAATAATTTTATATATATAAAA
>Ga0228710_1007674_pt1 | contig 15832 bp, 12 predicted proteins | sample MedpolnodulmetaG_FD_177995 | JGI IMG/M metagenome (GOLD analysis project Ga0228710, IMG submission 177995) | Root nodule microbial communities from Medicago polymorpha collected in Santa Monica, California, United States - pink nodules | ecosystem: Host-associated > Plants > Roots > Nodule... | reverse complement strand
ATATAATGAAGAATGACTCACTGCTGGGACCTCCAAGCTGAGTAACAGCATCAACAAAACGTTCATGCAAATCTTGAGTCCAACGAAGACGAGGTTTTGGATCAGCAGTCAAAACAAGACAAGGGTCACCCTTATGATTAGAGACACCACCACCTTGCAAATCATCTTGTCCAACAACAATTCCATCATGAGGGTGTATCAATCTAGGAAACATCCTTCTTCTTATGTTGAAAACTCAATGAACCAACAAGCGAAAAAGATGAAAGATTGAAACTTTGAAATGAAATTCAATGGAGAAGTAGATCCAATCCAAGATGAAGTGAGAAAGTAGTATATTACCCACCCATTTGACTGAAATGGTGAAAAAGAGAAAACTTTAGAGGAAAACAAAAAAAGTGATGAATGAAGCTGAAAGAACAGAAAGATTACCGTACAAGAGTGAAATTGACTATGAAGATGGCACGGCACGCCTTTCGGGGATCTTGTCCCTTTCTCCTCTTTTTGCTCAAACCAAAACCAAAGACATCAAAAAGACCAAATTTTTAAGGCTTTATTGTCTCTCTCTCTCTCTCTCTTCTGTCTCTAACTCTGTCTTTCATATTACTACTATACTCTCAGTATTAACATAACTGTAGTTTAATTAAGATTTTCTTAATATAAATAAATATCTCAGTATTAACATAACTATAGTTTAAGATTTTCTTAATATAGATATGAGTTAATTAAGTTTTTAGTCTCTATAAATATTCATAATTTTGTTTTTAATTCCTACAAAATAAAATTACACTTTTTAGTCATTGTGACAATTTCCTTAAGTATTTTATGAAAAAAAATGTTGATGCAAAATTTGTTTTGGTGAATACTTTTAAACTATAATTTTTTTTAATAATTTTTTGCTAGTTGGCAGGGATATGCATTGTTATATGCAGGTGGCGGAGTTCGAACCTCAGACACCCCACTTATTCACCTTGAAAAAGGTGAATTCTAACCACTAAACTACTAGGAAAAAAACAATAAAATATATAACCAAAACAAATTACATTACATTCATTTTTCTTCCTTCTTTCATCACATAAAAATAGTTTCATTGTCATCAATAATAATAATAATAAGGGTCATGCTAACATGTGTCATTACCTTAAAGACATGTGTTAAAGATTCCATAAATTGCAAGGATTTATTAAAAAAAATTAACTTTTTGAAAAATAAACTGGAACAATTTCCAAGATATTTTAGCATTTCCTTGATAATAATATCGATGATTGCTAACAAAATAATTACATTATTATAAAACATTTAACTATTTCAACTTCAAATTTGCAAAACTTTCGAAAAAAAAAAGTTTTGTTTAAGATTATTAAATTGTAGATTTAGGACATTCATCAACATTTTCAAGACAGTCCCTAAAAAAACACTTTTTTCAAAAACACTAATCTTTTGAATTGAATTGGATTGACAATGGCATATTTCTCTATCAAAATATTTAATATTGTTGCATTTTCATATCTGAATTTAAACTCAAAGTCTTTAATTAAGTTAGAATATTTTTTATCATTTTATTTAAATACTCTTAGTATTTTCAAAAATAGTTGAAAGTAATATTTTTTATTGTTGTCTGTCTCTCACTTTTTCTCTCTCACCTTTGGTGTCTATGTCATCATGTCCTTTTATTTTTTTTTCTAGTTTGCAAGGACATGCATTGTTATATGCAGAGCCGAAGTTCGAATCCCAGAGACCCCACTTATTCATCATGAAAAAGGTGAATTCTAGCCACTAAACTACTAGGAAAAAAAAAAGTATATAACCAAAACAAATTACATTACATTCCTTTTTCTTCTTTCTTTCATCACATAAAAATAGTTTCATTGCCATCAATAATAATAATAATAATAATAATAATAATAATAATAACAATAATAATAATAAGGGTCATGCTAACATGTGTCATTACCTTAAAGGCACGTGTTAAAGATTTCATAAATTGCAAGTATTTATTAAAAAATTTAACTTTTTGAAAAATAAATTGATACAATTTACAAGATATTTTACCGATGACTGCAAACAAAAAAAATTACATTATTATAAATTTTTTAACTATTTCAACTTCAAATATGCAAAACTTTCTTAAAAAAAGTCTTGTTTAAGATTATTAAATAATGGATTTAAGACATTGATCAACATTTTCAAAATAGTCCCTAAAAAAACACATTTTTTCCCTAAAAAAAACACATTTTCAAAAACACTAATCATTTGAATTTGAATTGGATTGGATCGATAGTGGCAAATTTCTCTATCAAAATATTTAATATTGTTGCATTTTCAAATCTGATAAACTCAAAGTCCTTAATTAAGTTAAAATATATTTTTATCATTTTATTTAAATACTCTTGAGTATTTTCAAAAATAGTTGAAAGTAATATTTTTGATTGTTGTCTGTCTCTCACTTTTTCTCTCTCACCTTTGGTGTCTACGTCATCCTGTCCTTTTATTTGATCTGCAAATGGAGTCAGTGGACTGAGTGAAGAAAGGTAAAAGAAAAGTTTCTCACATAGCAACCAACAACACATGACTCAGCACTGTCACTGTGCCAATTTGCAATGAATCATTTCACAACTTTTCTCTTCTTTTTGTTTTTTTAACAATTCTTTTTGCTTTTTATTTCAATTAGGGTTTGGTTTGTAGTTGTAGCTATGGTTCATGTGGAAAAGTTAAAAATATGGTAAATGATGTGTTTTTTGGTTGGTCAACTTCCCCCACTCTCATTATTGATGTTCTATTATTCTTCTTTGTTTTGTTTTGTTTTTGTAATTAAGAAGATTATCTTGGTGTATGTCTGTTTTTTATTTTATTTTTAAGATCGATTAAAATTGATTTTGAATGATTAAAATTTATTTTGATATATTTAATTACTTGCAAGTATGGATGAGAATATGCTAGATCGGCCTACAGAGGTCTATGACAGACCAGATCAGACTTTTTTCTTAAATAGAGAAGACTTAGGCTTTTTTAGAAGCCTATTTAGCTTAAAAAGTCAGGTCACATGCCATTCAAAAAGCCTCTTAGGCTTATTAGGCTGGCCTATTTAAGTAAATATGAATAATATTATTTATTATTATATTATATTTTGTACTTTGAATTAAAATAAAAATTTGTTAATTTTTTTAGTAATTTAAGCTTATTAGTATACATTAATTTTTTTTGCATATTTAAACGTATTATTATAAACTAGAATTGAAATATGATACAATATATAGTCAAATTCCATAAAAACTCATGAAGGTTATCAAAAGAGAGTTTAATCTAATTGATATATTAGTTCGCTAGTTTATTTAAACTTATATCACATTACTTATTTAAAGATATTCATATGAAATAGGCTTTTAAACAGGCTAACATGTCATATCAGACTTTCAGAAGGTCAGGCTCAGGCCTACAAAGTAAACCTATGATAGGCCGCAAGCCTTAAAAAAATTTGGCAGGTCAGACTCAGGCCTTGCAAAGTCTAGCTCGGCCTAGCCTATTCCCATCCCTACTTGCGAGTAGAATCAATTTTGTATTGTATTTAGAATTGATTATATTTAAAGTTAGGATTTGTAGTTTTTGTTTGTAGAATTGGTTTTTACACGCATTTATAATTTAATTCCCTTTACATGAATATATTCAAACACAAATCATTTTATCTTTAATGAGAATCAATTTTATAAAATCAATCTCATCAGAATCAATTCTTGTCATCTCAAAACTAAACATATAATAGGTATGGGAAACAATGTAAAAGTCATTGGCAAACGATTTTCAATGTAAAAATTATTGATTTTGAATGCATAATAGGTATGGTGTGTCAAATTCTTGAATTGTTGAGTTGACTGAGTTATGATCTTCATAGAAATTGTTCATTCAAGGGGTTGGTGAAATTTTTGGTCATTCAACGTTTTACTAATTTTTGTCAGCCACTATCCCTCGGAAAGAAACCAGTAGGTTATAGGTGGATTTACAAGGTTAAATACCGAGCAGATTGCTCCTCCGATAGACACAAAGAAAGACTTGTCGCACAAGGTTTTACCCAACAAGATGGTGTGGATTTTAAGGATATATTTTCTCCAGTAGGTAGCTAAATTAACAGCATTGCGAAAATTTTACTATCCATATTTGCTCAACAAGGTTGGAATTTTCTTCAATCAAACATTAACAATGCCATTTCTCAATGGGGATCTTGTTGTATACATGAAGTTGCCTCAAGGATATCCTATTAAGGGGGAGAAAGATAGACTAATTTGCAAGCTTAACAAGTCTCTATTGGTTGAGGAAAGCCTCAAGACAGTGGTATCACAAAGTTCAGCACCACTATTGCTAAGTTTGGCTTCCAACAATCAAATGGTGATCACTCTCTTTTCTCTACTGGATTAGGTGATGGTATCATCTTAGCTGGTCTAAATGCATCCAAACTCGAGCACATTATAGGACATGTTACAACAGAACTTCAAACTCAAAATAAGAGGTGCTGCACTACTTTTTGGGGCTAGAAATAGCAAAGTCTGCTATATGTATTCACCTATGTCAAAGGAAATGTGTCCTTAAGTTACTATACGACACTGGCTTTATATCCTGCAAACCTTCTTTCATTCCAATTGATCCTAATATTTCTCTAAATGATGTTGATGGAGATTTAGTGTCAGATATTTCTGCATACAGAAGATTAATTGGGCTCTCGATGCATGTCACCTTGTCTAGGCCATATATTTCTTAGTGAAGTTCATTAGGTTCTACAATACCTTAAATTCTCTCCAGCTCTAGGTATTTAGTTTCCTGCAAAATCATCGCTACGCGTGACTGATTTATGCTGTCTTGCGCAAATCTACAACTGGTTTTTGTCTGTTTCTTGGTCATTCATTGGTATCATGTAAGTTGAAGAAACAAGCTACTGTATCTAGATTCTCAGCAGAGCCAGAGTATCGAGCTCTAGCATCACTCAAATCAGAATTATTGTGGATAAAACAAGTTTTGAGATCCTTTGAAGTTCCTTTGTCATCTACCATTCTCTTTCTCAAATATTAAAGTTGGCAAAGTCAATATCTTTAATGTTACATATATGAAGACATGAGTATTCCAGACACTTTTATTTTGTCATATTTGTAGGCATTCTGCATTTATTTGCTATTTACTTGAATGATGTGATTTTGTTCACAATTTCATCTTTTTTTTTTATTTTAACGACTATGAAATTTGTATTGTTCTCAATATAATTTTTACCAATTTGAATGAATAGTAATAATATTTTTATATCATGTATTATATAATGCTCATGGATACAAAACAAAAACTAGCAAGTATTCCAAATGTAATATAGCTCATGCTAAGATTAAACCAAATTAAACCTTCACTGACACATTTTTTTTGGGTGGTGTGAAGAAATAATCTTGTGTGTGGTGTATCATTTCAAATTGTATAACATAAGTTTAACTAAAACTAGACGACTATAGTAGAGAGAACATAATAGCTTCACATGAATGAATACATTGGATCTATATAAAAATAATATAGTTTGAACTTCAAAGTCTATAACCATGCAAATACTTAGCCCATCTTCTAGCCATATAAGGATCATGAAAATCCCAGCTTTCAACACTACTACTCCTACCAGCTGTGTTTGTAGTGTTCATATCTCTTTCAGACTCATTCTCTTCACCATCTTCTGAAACATCATCACCTTTATGTTCATCTTCAACACCTACAACACTTTCACCTGTTCTTCTAACACACTCATCAATTTCACCTTCAATGTAGCTATATTCTACATACACATGACTACAATCACCTAAATCTAATACAATTCTTCTTTCTTCTCCACCTCTTATCTCTCCAATTCTTACCACTCTTCCATTTCCGCCGTCCTCGCCGGCTCCGCATATTCTTAGTTGGATTTCCCTAATAATGCCTCCTAACATCTTTGCCAAAAATTCCTCAAACTCTTGCATTACAAAACCGCTTGAAGTTCCAAAGCCGAAACCTACATGAAATCGATGAATTGGCGTAGATGGAAGTTCCATGCTTATAGCGTGGTATGGTCTCGTAGGGTTATCGGATAGGTGGAGGATACATGACTCGGGGTTCCTGTGCAATCGGTCTTCGAGTATCTTAATTCCTTTCTTCAACCCTTCGACTGGATCAGCTTGTCCCATGTAAAACAAACGGTCGATAACTTGAAGGGCAGTGCGTTTACCGTAGGTTGTCATGCGTCTTAAGGGGAAGACACGAGCTGCGGCAGAAGAGTATGTGACAATGGCAAGGCGGTCAATGTGTCTGAGGGAGAAAACCACAAGAGCCATTGCTTGTTTGAGAAGCCTTAGGTGTGGTCCATTTGGACTAGCAACTAGGACTAAGTCAGTTGCCCGTTCGTGGGCAAGTTTTACTGAAAGATAAGCTCTATTAGAGGAAGGACATGTGATATAAGGTGTATGCATAGGTGAAGAATGTAACATCGATGAGGAGCTGCAAGGACATGAGGCATGATTGGTCACTTGCAAAGCCGGGTGAAAACTAGTTGGTGCATTTGGTGGAATAGGTTCAAGAGAGAAACACAGCTTGGGAGTGTCGGGTGAGTCATTTGGCTCAACAGGATCGTCATCATCATAACGAGCAGTGCGCAAAATGGAACGGCGATGAACTCGGAAGGTGGCAATAGAATCATCAAGTATTCGAAGAATGGGATCACTTTGGTTACTAGAAGCAAAAGGACCAGAAAGAGTGTTGTTCAGGTTGCGAGGGAGTTGAGTCCAATGAGCTCGGCAAATGGGGCAAGTGACACTACCGTGGCGGACATTGGAAGAGATGCAGGCAAAATGGAATGCATGAGAACACTGAGCAGTGAATATAGCTTGACCTGGACTGCTACCCTTGCTGTGGTAACTAAGAGGATCTAAGCATATAGCACACAAACCCTGCACACACAAAAAAATCACTGTTACAAAGTGACCACCGCTGCAATTTAATTCTGGAATAAATGAATCAATCAATAAAATGGTTATACTCTTAGTAAACTAACCATACTTAGGACCTATTTGAATTGACTAATTTGAACTTATATCTATTATGATAAACACTTATAAGGCTGTTTGAGAGAGCTTATGGAATCAGTTTACGACATATAAGCTATTTTGTCTCATTTCGATAAGCATTTTAGTATAAGCTTATAGATTATATAAAACTATCTGGATTTATTGTATCTTTTATTATCGAAATAACTTCTACATAAGCACTTATATGATAAGCGCTCATGCTACAAGTGCTTAATTGAGTTTTTATCCAAATTGAGCTTATATATTGGAACAAAAAACTTTTATTAGCAGAAGCACTTTTGAATGAAAAAAAAAGTGGCCTGCAGACAAAGTCTGGCGGAAGCCAGATGAAGATGAGAATAAATGCTATTGCTAGGGACCATTTGACCTAACTTATTTTTTACTGCTCTTCTCCTTAAATGAAGTTAGGCCAAACAGTATTTTTAAAAACATCTTAATTAAAAAATGAGCTTATCTTTTAATTATTAAAACTAGATATAAGGAAATACTTTTCAGTATATGAGAGGAGTTTTTCAAATCTTATCTCACTCTTAATCAATTGATTGAAGTAGGGGAAGATGCAGCTAAACTTTATGGACATTGAAAAAATAAGATTCCAATTTCACAAAAGTTCACTCCCTTCATTAGGAAGCTATTGGACATGTACATATAAACTCTTTAATGTCCAGAATGATTTTCACAATAATGGAAGGAAAAGCATGATCATGCATGTTGTGGCAGATGAAACTTCCTATTGTAGGGTATGCTTTGATAAAGATTTGATTCTTGGCTTAACTTATGCGCCATGTGCTGGTGTATCAACATGCTAGTATCCTCTATTCACTACTTTTCTATTCTAAACAAATTTCAGAACCAAAATAAGTGCTTTAACATTGTGCTTCTAACTCACAGAATAAGAGAAATAATAAAGCAAAACATTAGTTCAAAGGAAAAAATTAAGCATCTCATTAAAAAAAGTTTAAGTAAAAAAGCAAAACCGTTCCATAAGGCCAATCATTGAGGCTCATTGGATTCTGAAGTATTAGAAGAGAATATAATAACAAAATCAAAGATAGGAATCCAAAAAAGAATAGAGTGCCAAACGTGAAAATAGTCAAGAGATACTTTTAGCAGGGAAAATGTATTCAATCCTAAACTAGTGAATTTTTTTATAATATTAATACATACCAAGTTACCTTTGTAGAATGTTAATAATACCAAACAAAAATAAAACTTATGGTGGTTTAACTTAAAAGGAGCTATAAGTCAATTACCTTACTGTGAAGCTCATTGTTGTTGATGTTAGTAGTTATACTTGAATCAGTTTCTTCAATTATCTCCCCCGAGGAATTTTTTATTGTAGATGGAGACACAAAAGAGGAATTTGAGATCTGCAAACATATTAAAAACCAAAGTAAATATCAAACTCCCTTGTTAAGCATAGACACACACGGACACATGATATGACACAGACATATCGACACACATAATTCAATCTAGTCACATTTGTCGGTGACGTGTCAGACATCAGACACGTCTTTGATTAGAAGTGTTCAGTGTTTCATATGGCATATGTTATGACAAAAATCACACTCAATCAGAAAGTGATTTCATAAGAAAAATTGAAAAACATAATGACAGTACTAATAACCACAATAAATTCATATGTGGACCAAATTACCCTTTAACTAACCACATTATCATCACCAAAACAAAAGTATTATTAATAGGAAGAAAAAAAAACATATGGCAAATTTTGAACATAATGGACTAACAAACATAACTAGGAAGAAACATCATCAATTCCAAAAATTTCACATTTCCAAGACATGATAAACCCAATTAAGAAAAATTGCAGTTCATTCTAAAATGAAGGTAAAGTTTACAACTTTATCCAAAATGCTGAAAACCCAACAAGTAAAAAATGCATTTTGATAGAAGAAGAGTACATACAGTAGCAGATAGAGAACAAGAAGTGTCAATGGTAACTGGATCCAACAATGTTTTTCTTCTTGAGAATGAACCACATGCATATGCTGCTGCAACAACAACAACTTTCCTTGCTACTTCTCTTAGCTTTGATGTTCCTCTTCTTCCTCCACCTTCCCTCATTCTCTCTCTCTCTCTCTGAGCTTGAGGAGTGAGAGGTTTTTGTATTTGTAGAGAGAGAAAGAGGGGACAAAGGGGTCTGCAGAGTTCAGGAAAGAGCAGCTAGTGTTACCATCGTTGGTGTTACTTTTTAAAGTGACTATTATTGTTGTTGTTGTGTTCTTTTCATTCTTCATCAAACACCACACACGTTTATATATATATATATATAAGGTAAGTACATTTTACATTCAACTGCTATCAAACCACTGCCACATATATACATTATTATATATATGTGTGGCCTTGAACACATTTACAGTATAATGTTACCATTGAGTTGGACAGTTACTTTTATTTTTACCCTCTTATGTTAGATGCATGTATTTTTATCCGAAAATTAAACGGTAAATAATGCATAAAACTCATGCACATCAGTGAAATTTTGGGTTGAAAATGAATTAAGAGATTCAACTTAATAATATCGATATTGTATGTTGAGTTATGTTATATTAACATATTTTCGATGCATGTTTAGAGTTAATGTGTTTTAGAATGTAGAATCACCTTGATTTATCATAATTTTGTGAAATTTGCCACAAATTCAAACATGTACTTGAATTAACAAACCATTACAATTTTATTGCTATGGTACTTTGTTGTTGTAGGGTTTAGTGAGAGTCGAATTGATGAATAGTACTCAAAATCTATCTAATTACTAAATTTAAATCTCTTTATATTTCAATCGAATTTTTAATTACTAAGATTCTAAAAATAGAGATAAGATAAAAAAACAAAATAAAAAAAACTAATGAGATGGTAAGTATTAGGGAGGAGTTGAGATTTTGCTTTATGGTTGTGTGAGACATGATGGTCCTTTTCATTTATATTAATATTTGTGAAACATGAAGTAATTTAACAATTTGAAATAATAACTTTCGTATTTGATTGGCTTATTGAAAATAAAGGTAATATGAGTTTAAAATTTAATTGTTTTTTCTTGAAAGTTCAAGCATGGAAGTTTTCTATTTTAAGTCATATACATACTACTTTCTCTTTTTGTTCTTGTGAGCAACATGGTAAATTTTAATTAGTCTAGAGCATCAAACATCAATGTTATTTGTTTGTATGTAAAATGATATATTTTAGGGTCTTTTTAACCGGTGCCTTTAGGGTAATAGTTAATAAATCTACAAATAGAAATTTTATCTTGAAAATATAAGATGTTACTTTTGATAAAGTAATAATTACACAATTTTTTCATAAAAACGTACTTGTTTTAGATGCTTAATCATTGTCCTTGAGACATTGCTTAACATTCTCCAATATTTTAATAATAAGGAAGAAATAAAAGAAAATATAGGTTTGTTGAAATTGATGAAATAGTAACATTAAATGAGGAGGAACGAGGAGTGTGAGGACCAATTTGGCCCCTTCGAAAGACAATGATATTAAGGGGCCATCCAACGCAAGTTTCATTGTCAAATTTTAGTTGCTTACAGCAATAGTGTGATCCCTCCACTTGGAATTGGACCACACTTATATTCATCCTCTCTTAACCCATTCATATATGTTTATTTTATAAATAAAAAATGTGTGGGCCGAGTGCAATATACATATAATATTGAACATTTTTAAATAGCCCCTAAATCTAGATGGTTTATTTGTCAAAAGAAAAATCTAGATGGTTTAAAGTGAGCGTTTGTGAAGCATAATGACAATTCATTTGATGAGTTTAATGATGATAAGTTTCCATTAGATTTCAAGTATTCTACCCCACCCTCCATAGAGAATCTGGTCCACTGGTATGCAAAGTTGCATACTTATTTTCCACTTTTTCTCATTCATCACGAAAATTATAGTATGTGTGTTGTGGCAGGATTGAAGTGAAGACCAAAGCATGGGAGAGAGAGAGAGGGGGGAAATGGGGAATAAAGAAAAAAGAAAATAAAAGAAAAGGGTCAAAAGATTCAAAAGGGTGGGGAAATGACCGTTTTATTTTGAATTATAAAAGTTTAGCAATCATCTATGATAGTTTTTTTTTTTCTTTTTCTTGTTTTACAAGAGGATAGATCACAAGAGAAAAAAAAAACTAAATTGACATTTTTAGATATGGAAGCTCGAAAAATATCATCAATTAGAAGCTTTTGTAGCTCATTAGGAGGAGTGTCCAAATAAACACATTCAAATGATCAATAGAATGATCTATAGAAATGCTAAAGTTTGCAAGTCAATCAACACTCATATTTCTTTAATTTGCACTAAGTATGATTGACTTACACAAGTCATCTCATCTTCAACTGTTTTCATTGAATTGAAACTGTCAATAATCATTTTCATTATGATCTTTGAGTCACTTTTCACAATAAGAGTAAAATGCTCCCTCTTAAGCAAGTTCAAACCCAAATACAACCTAGTGATAGCTTATATTCTTTTGGCTATGTTTTTTCCTTTTAGCGAGTTATTACTTAATAAAAATAAATAAAGATGCATGTTATTTTAATTTTAAAAACCAAAACAAAAAAGAGGCATGTTATATGCAATCCAAAGCAAGAGAGACCATAGGGTTGGCGCTAAAATGCTTTGTTTGCACTGTCTTTATTCCATATTCTCATTCTCATCATAATAAACACATGACTTTTCTGTCAAAAAAAAATAACATGACTTTTGTTTTTAGGAAATAAGCACATGACATGTAATGGGCTACCTTATAAATCTCTTTTTTCTTTTACTTTTGCCCTAACTCCTTTTATAGTTAAAACATACTCTCATTTTAGCTTTTTATGGTAAGATATCAAATGGACTTTTATTGATTAATTTTTTTGGATTAGTTATTAAGTTGGCGCTACATTGGTATTTAATCAGATGATTAGTAATTTCCTTCTCAACCTAAAAGTCAATTGCATTTTCATACCATAAATTTAAAAACAAATGTTATGTTTATCCAAGTGAATTTGAGCTTGGATTCTTTAAACAAGCTCTGATCAAAATCTCGTGGATGGTAAAAATATGGTTGAGATATTACACCACTAAAGATGGTTAGTCAAATTAATACTTCTTGTTCATGACATGTAATCAAAAGAATACTTAGATTAGAGGGTTTAGTAGCTCAACTGGTTTGGACTAAGGGTTAAAGAATTGTATGTTTAGATTCAATTAAAAAAATATAGACTTAATTAATGATTTGGTCCATTAAGTTATTTATTGGTTACAACTTGGTCCCATAAGTTATTAACGTTACATTTTGGTCTCTTAAGTTAGACTCTGTCAGCCAAATAAATCCTGACCGTCAAAACCGTTAACTTAATGGCTAAGATGTATACACATTGTAAGTGGTCTACCAAAGACCTCGGTAGTTTATTTAATATTAACCATTTGATACATCATCTACACCTAATTTTTTATACTTCTTTATCTTCTTCCCTACTTCTCTTCTTCATCTTTATGAACATCTCATACATTTTTCAAAGAACTTTGTACAAACCCAGAAAAAAATCAAAAAAAAATAAATTAAACCCAAAAAAAAAAATCCAAAATCAAAACAACAACAACAAAAATTAGATCTCTTCTCTCTATTTTTTTTTCTTCTTCTCTTCACCTTCTTCTTTTCCTTCACTCATCTCTTCTATGTTCCCTCCTCCTTCGAAACGGTAACAACAACATCACAAAAAAACTCCCAAAATCAAATCCCTCTCTCATAAATTAAATTTAGCAAAAGCTTTTCGTTTTTGGTTTTTAATCTTAGTTCCAAAATTAAAATTTCATTTGGAATTCAAAATAAAAAATTAACCCCTTTGAACTACCTTCAATTTCATCCAAAATCAAAAATTGATCCTCAAACCTCTGTCTCTCCCTCCTTCGATTTTGGATGTGCCCAGCTTCAATACACGATCTTGGTTGATTTGATTGTTAGTGGGTGTGTTGCAGCTTCAAAACACAATTTCTGGATTATTGTTTGTTTTGGGAACTTGGTCTGTTGTTGTAGATTTTTGTTGTTGCATATTGTTGTACGAATTTATTTGAGATGGTTGGGATTGATTTTTGTCTTTGTTGTTGCTGGATTTTATTGTTGATTTGCATTTGTATAATTTTTTGTGTTTGTTTAATTTGGGATATTTTTAATTTTGGATTTCTTGTTGATAGTTGAATCTGTTCAATCTGGATTTTTTTTTTTGTAGTTGGGTTTAATTTTTTGGGTTTGATTTTGGATTTCTTGTTAATTGTTGGATTTATTTGGATGGTTTTGATGAATGTATGAATATTATGGATAAAGATGAAGAAGAAGATTAAGAAAGGTGAAAGTTAGATGTTGACGGTGCACTGTTAGATTTAGTAGGCATGCATGTAATTTTTATCAAAAAATTGAATGGTTAATATTAAAGAACGGTTAACGGTTTTGACGGCTGGAATTTATTTGGCTAACAGAGTCTAACTTAAGGGACCAAAACGTAACGTTAATAACTTATGAGACCAAATTGTAACCAACAAATAACTTAAGGGACCAAATCATTAATTAGAGAATGGTTTGGACTAAGGGTTAAAGAGCTGAAGGTTTAGCTTCAATTCAAAAAGAATACTTAGATTTAAAATGTATGTTCAATAACCTCCTAATTTGTAAGGAGTTTTAACTTTGTGAATTTAATTAGAGAATGAGAAACTAGTTGGAACTATTGTTCATAATTTGCTAAACAAAAAAAAACTTTTGTTCACAAGTTTAATTGAGGAATTTTGTATTTTGGTAAAATATATAATCTCAACCATTTATAAATAAACAAGTTAATAATTAACATTTTACCGAATCCTCTAAATTGTGAACTCATTTGATTTGAAAGAGCCTATAGTTCAGTTCAATTATTAGTGAGGCAAGGCATGTTGTGAGTGAAAAAGTAAAGATAAGTGAGGCAACTAAAAAGTGAATTATTCTGTGTAGTCGTAGTAGTAGCTTCATGTGCTTTTTTGAGCTTGTTGCTTTCTTCCCTTTCAACTGAAAAAGGATTAGTAGTCCCATTCTTGATTGAACCGTGATAGAAGTCTTTGAACACTACTTACCCTTATTTGTTCTTTGTTTCTTTCTCTTATTTCTTTCCTTTTTGTTTTTCGTTTCAAAATATCTTTTTGCTGTCCCAAAATATCATAAAGAAGAGGGTCCCAAATTACCTACATATTAGGTTAGGTTATGTAGTAAAAAAATATCTTCAAACGATCTTATAATATCATAACCATTTACCCATTTATTTATTTTTTAAATGCAATTTATATGTATTACATTGTTAGTAGGAATGAGAATAGGTTGAATCGTGACAAGGTTTGTAACGTCCAAGTTTACCATGTTTAAAAATATTCAAGATCTAACTTCGTGTATTACATTACATGTATCATAGACTTAATTTTAACTTGAGGCTAACATATTTAAAAGTATGTATGATGTGTTAGACTACTTAAAGATCTAATAGACTAATAAGATTATGCTTCATTTTGAAATTCAATTAACATAATATTTTAGAAAATGTGAATTTAAATGATATCATCCTTCAATTCTATTTTAAAATAATTATTCATTTCAATATGAATCAAAAGTAATGTTGATTAATATGCTTAAACTACTTTTATAAAAAAAATGCTTAAACTACTAAGTAATGTCAAGAAAATTTATAATTTAATACAAATTAAAAAATTAGTGTAATAATAGTAATAAAAAATATTATACATATTTATTTAAATAAGTCGGATTAGTAGGCTTAAATTTTTTTTTTTGGCTTGTAATTTTGTTTTTTTTCTTACTAAATAGGCTTCTAAGAACTATAGCATTCTCTATTAAGAAAAACTTGTATAGCTTCAACATGACATAGGTTAGACCCTAGAGCCATATAAAACCCTTTAACCTATTTTCATCCTAATTGTTAGTGTGTCAATCAATATGATAATTGCAACATCATTCATAATATTTTACTTTATTCATACTTTTGAAAGTTTCATACAAAGATGATGTATGACTAGTTGTCGGCACAAAAAAAAAATTACATCGACAAATGCATCAAAATTTATAAATTCATTAGAAAACATAAGCATCCAAAATTAAGCAAAATAAACAATGTAACATTGTCTAAATTCATGCATGACAGCACCTGAAGACAAAATCTAACCAGATGGAATGATTTAGAAGAGTCTAAAATCACAATCTTCACCTAATTGTTGAATTATTCGAGTTAACAAATGCACAGTAGGTCATAATTTGAGCAAGTAATTAAGAAACACATTAGCTAGGAGAAATAATTATGATTAGCATGAATATATTCCATGAATTTAGCAATTTTTTGTCCATGAAAGATAATCAAATGCAATTTTCTGTCCATGAGTTATTTGGAATATTTAGGAAGACAATGCTTTTGTTCACATGTTTCAACCTAGACATAAAACAACCAGACAAATGATAAAAAGCAAATAAGGTCCAATTTGATGTCTACATGAGTTGTTCAAGGTTATCAATCACCAAACTTGAATATGCTATTTTTAATGCAGATTCAGTGTCAATGATTAAACAGGATATAGACATGCACAATCTGACTAATTTAAATCAATTAAAATTCTATTTAAAAAGATAATATAATCATGATAAGGACGAGACTTATATGAAGTACTTATGTAAAGAAAAACTTATATTTCATGGGCACTGTATCCTTTTTTTTTTT
>Ga0228710_1007671_pt1 | contig 15836 bp, 6 predicted proteins | sample MedpolnodulmetaG_FD_177995 | JGI IMG/M metagenome (GOLD analysis project Ga0228710, IMG submission 177995) | Root nodule microbial communities from Medicago polymorpha collected in Santa Monica, California, United States - pink nodules | ecosystem: Host-associated > Plants > Roots > Nodule... | reverse complement strand
AAAAAAAAAACTTAACAAGTCTCGACATAAAATAAAATAGAAAAATAACAATGATCAACGTCATAGAACAGAAAGCAAGGAAAAAAGAAAAAACAAGGAAAGGAAACTATACTAAGCGAACTCAACACGGGCATTTTGGTCCTCTTTGCATGTCATGGTAAGACCTTCTACGACGGTTGGCAAAAGGCAGCGCATCCACTGAAAACTTGTTGAGACAGGCTCTTCCGGCGGAACAATCATGAGTACATCACCCTCTCTACGGATTACTCCCATCACACTTACCGTGTTACCTTCTTTGATTTACCATTCTTCAAGCCGCATTCTCCGTCATTGGTAGAAAGTCCACGGTTTTCAAACTAGTGTAGAAAGGTTTGAGGTAACTCTTTGTTATCATTTGTTGCATCAACTACGGTAGTTGGTTCCACCATAAAAGGAGCAACTTTGGCACCAGACCTAGTTTTCACTAATTCTCTTAACCTGCTCTTGAAATCTGTAATGTAGAAGTCTGTTACGTATTCTCTAGTGTGTGTAGAACCTCAAGTGATTCTACCCCATTCTTTATATTCATATAACTCTGAGGACATATACACACAAGTAGGTACTTTTTGATTAGATAACTCTAGAGAAATATTGTCACAAGTTACATATCTAGTAATCTTAATAAATTGACCATCAAGGATATCTCTAAGTTCAACATCATGGTATCTTTTTAGCAAACCCTAAAAAACCTTTTTTCTTTTTTTTCCTCCAAACATGATTCCAAAAAAGCAAAACCACAACAAGAGAGATTATGATAATCCCAACCCTAATAAGCACCACTTACTCACTCACTTGCACCAAAAACAATTACAAGTTTTTCAGTTTTCAAAACATCACCCTTTCTAAAAAAATAGTGGGTAGATCACTTATTCTGCCAAATGGACTGGTCATGTCTGGTCCTCAACACAAACCAAAACCTAAGGAGTGCCTATCGAAAATGACAAAGTCCTTCATTCCATACGCCGACGACCCCATGAATTCCGGCGAGCTCGGTAGAATGCGTGGTACATCAAAGAAGGTAACACGATAACTGTGATGGGAGTAATCCGTAGACGGGGTGATGTGCTCATGATTATTTCGCCGGGAGAGCTTGTCTCAACATGTTTTCAGTGGGTGCGCTACCTTTTGCGAACCGTCGTTAAGGTCTTATCATGACATGCGAGGAGGACCAAAATGCCCGTGTTGAGTTCGCTTAGTATTTTTTTGGTAGAAGTTCGCTTAGTATAGTTTCCTTTCCTTGTTTTTTCTTTTTTCCCTTGCTTTATGTTCCACGACGTTGATCATTGTTATTTTTCTATTGTATTTTATGTCAGAGACTTGTTAAGTTTTTTTTTGGCGATAACGTCGATGTTGCGCTATGACATCGGATTTTGATGAATCCTCTATAAAACAACAACATTATCCTTGTTTTACTACTTTTCTTGTTTTTGCTAGATGTAGTGGCGATAGCAGAAAAAGAAAAAGTAGAATTTTAGGGTTTTAAAAACAATAAAACTGAAGAGTTTGCATCTGTACCAAACATGACCTATTTTTAAAATAGAAAAATTTATGAGTCGGTGAGTATTACTTTTATGTTCACCGTAATAGGTAGACATTTCAATATGTAAGCTATGCTTGGCCTCCATTCCCCTGTTTTGTGGTGATTCCCGTAACCTTTTCTTTTGTATGCAACATACTTTATTTATTATAATTTAATTTGCTATTTTACATAGCTGATTTTGGCATTGCACTTTCCGCAAGTATTTCTTTTATCACTTGATCTTACTTTGATCACAATTCTATCTGTTGATTTTCAATTACAATTAACGGTTATGTCTCCGCATTATCCTCTTTATCGGTATCAAATCTGAAAAAACTTGTAATGTAACATTCATAGAAATTTCTTATCACAGCATTCCAAATTTGTATAATTGAGTTCATGATCTGACGATTAGCACTTAAATAATGGTTTATCATTAAAATTGTCCTGTTTCCCCGTGGTGTTTATTTTCATGCTTTGTTTTCACAGCAGTGATAAACACACTCCTTTGTAAGTTTAGTATTTGAAACCTGGGAAATCTAATGTTTATTATGTTCAAAATGTTCTTACTCAAATTTAAAATCAAGACTGAAATTACCCAATGAATGTGCCATAGTACTGATGCTATGAAAAGAAAATTGAACATCTAATTCAACAGATCCAAATTAAAGATATGAAATGAAGTCCCATTTCTATCAAAAATAGTTTACCTTGGATCCAAACAACTAAGTACATGTTTGGGTAATTGGTGCAAACTACAGAGGGTCTTCTGAGTGCATTGTATTTGGAATAACTACCTCTAGAAGAATTAGTTGTGTTTGAAAATGCTTGTTATATTTCACAATAATGTGTGTGGTTTTCGATGATATGGTTTCAGTTTCGCCCTAATTGCTAACGGCCAACAGGTTTAGTTATTCAGAGTTAAATAGTGAAAATGATACTGCGAATTTCAGCTAGTCAATAAGGCTGTGAACTTGTGATCAATGTAATCTGTTCTTATTTTGGTTCATCATTATGAATTTGATATTCAAACCCTACTATAATGTTGTATTATTCTTTAACCTTCTTTTTATTTTTAATTTTTTTAGGACATCCAAGTGGCATTGCGTGATGAAATCAAAAGTGCTTGTGAATATCGTCCATTTGAAAAGTGTGATTATGGCCCAAGAATAGCAAATGAGATATGTTTCAAAAAGGTGGAATATGTCATGTCACAATTGGAGGCAATGAAACAAACTATAGATGAGTATAATGCAGCAGCCTGAAAATTTTGCTCCTTAAATTATCCTATTTAGCTGTTGATATTGAAAATTCAGTCAGTAATTTGGAGTTTTTGCAGCGCTGCAAGCGATTCAAGTTGCACTCAACAAGGAGAGTGACTTATATATTTATTTAGAGGGGGCTATTTGGATGTAGTATTGCATTGTACACTAAACATGTAAAAGGCAGATTATTAAGTACTGGATTTAATATTCATGATTAGTCACATACTCAAATAAATATTCTTAGCTACCTATGTTTAAGATTAAAGACATTTGTGAAACTCAATGGTGGCCATTGTGCAGTTGCAACTATGATACTAACTGTTATTCAACTTGATAGTAACGATGATACTTTTTATCTCTAGTAATTTTTCTACAAGTTCAGATATAGATTTTCTGTAATTATTATCTCTCTAATGATAGTCATCAGTATTGAAGTTGCATTTATGTTTGACGTTGCTAAAAATTATCAGGTTGTGCAGGGTTTATATGTGCTGGGAAAGTCATAAAAGTTGGCTTTTTGGAGTTAAATCCAAAGCTATTTAACATTAGCATTACCATAGGACTAGAATTGGATTTTACAGGCAACGCTTGAATTCGAATAAGGCACACTATATTGAAGTTTCATTTATATATGCTCTGACTCTCCTATTCTTTAAGCTAACTTTTGGAAAAGATCCAAAACAGATATTTGTTGACAACATACCTTATATGTTGGAGATGTTTTTGACCTGCTACTGTTTTTTTAGGGGGGATATGATTCAAAAAATATCCTTTTTATCCTCTGCTCTATGCTCAACTGCTCAAACTAATCTCTCAAGTCGGACAAGGCCAATGGACAACAATGCTCACCCTTAAGACTTTTAATGCTTATGCATTTACAAACCTGGATTCGAGCCTAAGACCTTTGATTAAATGAAAAGAGACTCGAACTTTCTCATCCAAGGGCTCTTGGTAGCAATATCGTTTTTTCTCTTTCTTCTTTTGCTTAAATAGATATGAATGGCTTATTTTATGAAGAAGAAAAAAAAATCAGATTTCATAATTAGTTTGGTTTATATCAGATCAAGGTATGGCAAGTCATGTGCAGAGCCATGCAATGAGGATAGATAGTTGAACTTCATAAACATGGGTGGGTGGGGTGTATTGAAGTCAATGATTAGGAAAGGTAATAATTGGAGAGGGATCAGAAAAAACATTTAACTAGTACTTTGTATGAATGGCTTTGTCAGAAATAGAATGATGAGATATAACAGAACCAATAACAGTACTATTGACAATTTCCAGGACCATGACAATTGACAATAGGAATGATGGCAAAAGAAATATCTGCCATCAATATTGGAAGTGTGGGAATTTCATGCTTACCAATCAGATTTCCTTTATTCAACAATCATATCCTAGATTACCAGCAACTCTATATGACATGCTTTTGTAACTTGTGTATGTATGGTTTCATATTTGGGAGTGGATAAAGTGATTTCAGACACCTAAAATTGATCATGACATGTTTCTATGATCTCAATTGAAATTAATTTTGTCTCTATTGATCTTGAAATGTTTCTATGATCTCAATTAAAAGTAATTGTCTTTAGAATTCATTCTAATTTGAAGTTAGAATTTATAGCTTTTGATTTTTAATATAATTATATTTTTTTCCTCTCAAATTTATCGTTCAATCCACTTTTACACAAATGTATTCGAATATAAATCATTTCACCTTCAACTATCTTTTAACTAAATTAATTTTACAAAATCAATTTTATCATCGCATAATCAAACAAACAATATTAAATCTAAAATGAAGTTATTTGCTTGTGTGGCTACTTTCATAATACCGTGAGTATATCAAAATTACGACGCTGTAATTTTAATATATCTACTGTGATATCAAATATAAGCTAAAAAAATGAGTATTAACAATACTCTCTAACCCTTTCAAAAAAAAACACTAACATTCAATTTTTTATTAGGTGAAAATTACGTGAATCTCGCCACTTTACGTGGCACTTAATTTTTAAGTGTGGATTCTACTTGAATTTCACCCGATCAAAAAATGAGTATTAGAATGAATGTAAAAAAAATGAAAAGTAGAAAGAAAGCAGTATTAATATTGCCACATATGGATTGGATATTATTGAATCTAAACCTTGACAGTGACTGAATCATCTGTTGCTCTGAACAACCAGCTCATATTCATAACATAGAGCCATAATAATATTGAATTTTGCAACGTGCATTTAGTACCTTACATTTCTTTATCAATCAATTAAGATCTAGACCCCGTACTCCAACACAATTGAATTTTGAATTGGAGACACATGCACATGATAATGGTAACTTATCATATCAATATCAACCGCCAAGCCAATCCCCAGCCGAAAAGTACTAAATTATGTGACATCCATATGCCAAATGATACATACAAATATCAAATCAAAGGAGGGAAGCTGTCTTGTTCTTGAGTTAATGTTTCGTACGAACTTTCAACTCTTGAAATAATGAAGCTTCTCATTCACAACATGGCGTGATATTGTGGTTGAAATTCGGTAATTTAAATATTTAACGATTCTCATATCCGATAAAAGATAGTATGAAAAAGAGTTTATAAGTGGAGTCAATTCTCACCTCACAAGTCGGTTTAGTGGAGTTGTGTTAGGTCCAACCATAATGTTTAAGGAGATATCTTCAAAAATTCGTTAAGACACTCGTTATCGGATCATCTAGTGTGTTAAGGAGACCACGTAATAGGAATTCGGTGTGTGAATAGAAATTGTTAGTTTTATCTTTGAATTTGCTTATTTTTTACCTCAAAATCGTCGCAAACACAAGTACTCCCTCCGTCCCAAATTATAGGCAAAAAAAACTATTTTCTTTATCCCAAATTATAAGTAAAAAAGACCAACTTTTATCATATTTAATCATGTTATTTCAAAAAAGGGTTTTATTCAATTTGCTCTCTCTTTCATTTTCTCAATAAGCAATAACCAATGAAAATTATTTTTACATCTTCCTATAAAACTTATTTCAAGAATAACACAAGAAACTATGTTGCAAACTACTATGTTTTAGTTTTCTTAATAAGTGTGATTTTTATTTTTTTTTGCTTATAATATGGGATGGAGGAGTTGATTTTTTGATCAAATGACTTATACAATGATATGTATATTTATTCAACGTGTAACGTTTAACATATGATATGATCTTAATTCAATGGCTATCTACGAGCTTGTCGAGTGCGCAATGACAAATGCATTTGTAGTGACAAAGGGCGACTACCAAAAACTACTTTGTTCCCTTCCTTACGGTTGGTCCTCATACCCCCACGTATTATCTAATCTCAACTTTTGCTCCAAACATTTTTGTTCTTTGAACACTTTTAAATGAATGAGTTTTTATTTCACTACTTGCAGGTTTTTTTAGAGTATATAATATTAACAAGGGAAAAGCTAACTTGTGTCCTTAGAGTACATGTTATGAATAAGGGTACAAGTTAACATGACCATATTAACAATTATCCCCACAAATACACATTTTTCTTCATTTAACTATGCTTAATAAAAAATTTCCCAAACACAAATAGGTGTTGTGTTGCCCCCATAGAATAATTAATATCTTAGATGAATGTAGAAAGTTATTATAATAGAGAAGATAAATTAGTACAACTTCACTGCCTTGTCCTTGTATCATAGATGTTTGGTGACACTAAAAGGAATTTTTGGATAAGGTGGCACAGCAAGTGCAGAATTTATTGAATGAAGGGAATCCGAGTCCTGACTTAATTGGAAGAATCCCAAGCAAGAATGAATATGCTCTACAACCACAACACGTCATGGTTTGGACCCCATTTATATTTATATTTATATTTATATTTTCTTTGTTGAAATTGAAATAGCTTCTGCTTCTGCATGCCTTTGATATTGATATCCACGCGGTCCTTCTTTTCTCCTGAAACATTCTTGCTTCTGAGAATAATATTATTGCCATCATGATTATGATTGTTGAGAATGAGAAGCATGGTAAATTAAGTTTAAAGTCACAAAAATACGATACATTTACTTTATATATGATTCTAGTTTCTACCTAAACTAACTTGCCACAAACTTTTAACCAACTCCAACTATATCTAACAATACTGTGCAAGTTGAATGTGTGGTCAACATTTTTAAGTTGGGATGAACAATACAATTTAGGATAAAGTAAAATGCAATCCACTATAGTAATAAAAGTTACAGCTTATTAAATAAAAAAAGTTAATATTATTACAAAAACACAACACAACGCATAATCACATCAATTAAATAAGAATAGTTGACCAAAAATATGACAACGACCAAGTTGTATAATTTTTAGAACTCTTCGACCTATTAAATTTATACGTCACTTTAATTTTGTATCAGTGTCTAGAACTCTTGCTCTCATAGAATGAAAAACTTCAATCTTTGAAGACCATCAAATGTCAAATTTCCACCATAAGGCAGAAGCATGAAAAACTAACCACCATATAAACGGAGGAAGAAAGAAAACCGTTAACTGTCGTAGGATAAAAACATACAACAAATACGTCCAAAAAAAAAATCAAAGAATTGTACTACCAAACCACTTATGGTGCACGAGAAACTTCAACAAATATTTGATATCATCAACAACTATTATTAAAGATTCACTAAGAAGTGAAATACAAACAATGACTTTTTTCTGAACCAAAACAAAGAAAAAAAATTAATTAGTATCAATTATTTAAGGTGGTAGTCAATGCTCTTATACCGTTGAAAAACATGGTAAAGGCCAACAAAACCAAAAAAAATTGAGATAAATAATAAATTTGATTATTTGAAATTGATAGAGAAGTTGCTTATAATGAGTGTAACCAAGCTCAGAAGTTCTTGTTGTGTTGTGTCGCATCTCATCTACCATTTGTTCATAAAAAACTAGGCTAATTACTAATCATACAGACAACTATTTTTTTTAATAAACTATATCTAAAAATGATAAAGCACCATATCACAGATTTAAATTGAATGCGGTCAAAATTACATGCCATTACGTGCTAATGACAAATATATGACCGTGCAATTAAGATCAGACAATATAGGTTTAAAGATTTTTTTTATTTTAGATGGCTCCGGATCCCCATATCACACACATCTAGCACACAAAAAAAAAGAAAAACATTTTTTTGATGGAAGAAGAAAAACAAAATCAATGAAATACTACATAATTAATTTAATGTTGCCAAATTAAAGTATAGTCGAAACAAATATGAAAAGAAATACCACTTTTTGGTTTATACTTTGTAGCAATTCATATCAGCAGCAAATGTAAAGGCCTTTAAATAGAAGGGATATATAGAATGAATTGCACTTGCACTAGTTGATAAATTCTTCATGCTATCAACAAACAAAGAAATACATATTAAGGTTAGATAATGACCATATTATACTATTAATTATTTGCCTAGAAGCAGATAGAATTGCAACAACTTCATTAAATTCTGCACAATATATTAATGATCATGACATGACCTTGATTTAAAACTTTGTACTAATTAACATGTTGGAGGAGTAGAGAAAAATGGAAAATTGGAGGATGAAGGTGATGACAGAAGCATAGAGAGCACAAAGGAGTGATATGCACAAAATTCATCCATGCAGCTCCTGATCATATATATAAATGCATATCATCATCCGTGCTCTCTATCTTCTGTCAACAACCTTATTCCATTAATTCCTCCTTCTTCCCTATTAGTTCCTCTACCCCTAGATATTGTTTTTTACTAATGAAAAAGGAACGCAAATAGACATGTAAGAAAATTTGGAAGTTTGGAGTGTTTGATTTCTCTTGCCCTGCAAGGATCAGGTATTTATAGGGGAAATAATGGAAAAGAAACCATCGTATAGGGCTTTGTTGAAATAATATTCCACTAGACTAGCTAGTACCAAAGCAATTACACTTTCCATGTCCTATCCTATCCGTTTTGTTACCATGCCCTTTCTTAGAAGATACTTCCTCACCTCTTAAATGTAAACGTCTAAAGGTAAAATGTATTTCGTTCTAATGTTAAATATATTTTGATTTTTGTTCCATGTTATTAATACGAAGTTTCCAATGCCGTTTAAGAGTGATAAATTTTTTTGGAGAATTTATGGACACATATTTGGTTCTCTTGACCGAATCTAACCTCTCATTAGAGTCAAATTTTCTCTATAAGTAATGCTTAATGGTCCAAATCGCTTACTTAACCAATTCATTTTTTGGTTACACTTACTTAACCAATTCATTAGGCAGTAGAGTTTTTTCTTACAGAAAATGAAAAACCGATGGCTATTATTATCCTTCACAGGTGCAATTAATAGGATTTCTGTAAAACTACGGTTGTTGATACAACCATGCATGTGCAACTAATTAATAGGATTTCTGTAATTCTTTTGAGTCTATATATTTCCAAAGTCTTCTAATTACTATAACAGTCCTCCTGTTATACAAATGATATTCTCATCTATCTATCTTGTTCGATCACTTAACGTGAGTGGTCTGTAGGGTCCATAACTGGAGTACAGTCCTTTCATTCATGGGTCAAAGCAAGTGAAGCTAACATGTGGGTTTATGAAATAATAGTTTTTCTTTTTGACACAAGGGTTCATCAAATAATAGTAGGATATTTAAAAATAAATAAAAAATTGGAATCCCATAAAAAAAAAATATTAATAGTTGTGGTATTATAATGATCATTTTATATGAAGCACCTGTACATGGACCATCTTAAGTGGCATACACACACCTACACATAATTGTGACATGTGGCAAAAACATTGAAAGAAGAGATGAGAGAGAGTGATGATGTGATGTGAAATTATTAAAGTACCCCTGACACATGGGGGTAGGGGTGGGAATAGGTTAGGCTGAGCGAGGCATTGAGAGGCCTAAGCCTGGCCTGCCAATTTTTTTTAAGGCCTTAGCTTGGCCTGCGGTCTCTCATAGGCTTACTTTTTAAGCCTGAGTTGGCCTTCCGAAAGCCTGTTACAGCCTGCTAGCCTGTTTAGAAGCCTATATCATATTAACATCTTTAAAAAAACAATGTGATCTAAGTTTAAATAGATTAGCGAACTAATATATCAATTAAATTAAACTATCTTTTGATAATCAACATGTTTTTTTACAGAATTTTACTATCTATTGTATCATATTTCAATTCTAGTTTATAATAATACATTTATATATGGCAAAAATTAATGTATTCTAATAAGCTTAAATTATTGAAAAAGTAAAAAAAATATATTTTAATTCAAAGTACAAAATATTAATATAATAATAAAAAAATTATTCATATTTACTTAAATAGGTCGGCTTAAGAGACTTTTTGAATGACATGTGGCCTGGCCTTTTCAGCTAAATTGACTTCTAAAAAAGTCTAGGCTTTCTCTATTTAAGAAAAAAGCCTAGCCGGGTCTGGCCTGTCGTAGGTTAGGCCGTAGGCCCCTGTAGGCTGGTCTGACCTATTTCCATCCCTACATGAAGGTATACATGAAAGATGTTTAAAAAAGGGTGTCTATCTATATTTCTTCTTTTATATCCGTTTCGAAGGATAAATTCTTTCCTTTTTATAGGCTCCAAGGGAGAGTCTACATACATCATACATAATATTTCACGCATTTCAAGAGAGAATTTCACATACACTTCTTTCTACTATATACATTTAACGATATTTTATGTACTATCAATATATTTCTACTCCCCTCGGAAATACTCCCTTTGGTTACATTATAGACTAGATACATTAATTATTCAATGTATCTAAAAGTGAAGTATTGATTATAATAGTAATTGGAGAAAGTATTATTTTAAGGGAAATGTTAACTTATATCTTTAAAACACAAGTTAATAAGTTAAATAGAGAATAATTTTGTTGTAACATGTGCATTCAATTTAAACCAACCACTTATTAATAATTGGGTCTAACTCTTGATTAGTTCAATGGACAAATCAGGTGTATCCAACAAATATATCTTAAACAAATAATTAGTAGAATATGTGGAAGTATAAGTAATTAATTAATATATGTGACCAAATAATTAGATCTTTATTTTTTTTTTCTAGAGCAAGAAAGTTAAAGCCAGCATTGAGAAGCTGAGTGTTACGGACAAAGATCAATGGGGAACTTGTTCACGTATAGTCTGTGTGGAGTTATGGATTACGTGACTTAATTAAGTATGAGACTCGTTTAATTTGTAATTTAAGTGAAATTCACTCTCAAGACCCATATAACAACTGTTGCATAAACTAAATCAAAAGTAAAAGTAATTAAACTCACGTAGATTACTTCAAAAAAAAAAAAAAAACTCACAGGGGTGGGCCTATACTTTCGATATTGATGTGACTAAAATATCAAAGAAATTATGTATATTAATCAAACGTACTTATGACGCATTAAGCACATCAGCAAAAATGGCTTAGGCTTCAAACTTTTACCAATGTGTCACATACTAGGTCGAGTTAGAACACATGCAAAACATACAAAATATATTATATATAATAGATTATTTAAGTTTAGTATAAAAAAATTAAAAAAAAATTGGGTTGTAATCTGTGAGGCAACAACCACACCATGCCTTATGGTGGATCTGCCCTTGCTCACATACAAAAAGACGTGTTGGGGGTTAGGTTTTACTTTATATTTCTAATGTATCATCTTGATCAATTATATATTTTTCGGTTTTTAATTATATCTGCATATGTCGCTCTTTATACGTTTTTGTTTTCGATAACCAACAAGAGATCTATCGTACATATAAACTTCTAATTTCTCGCTCAATTAACTTGTAGGGTATGATTGCGGTCTGATAGTGGTTTTGTGATCGTATATCTAGCCATATTCCTAACCGTTAGCATCCATAAAAGAATTTACTCTAAATCTGTTATTTAAAAAGTCTTTACCAAACTCTTAACAAATCAAAATATCATTTTCAAAATTTCAAAGTTGCCACTTCAAAAAAGCATTAAGAACGAGAACAAAATATTGATACAATTTTTTTTTTCAAGGAAAAACATTGATACAATAAAAACAAAATTATATATAATCCGTCAGATCAAGAGTTTGCAAAAAAAATAATAACTAACCAAACTTAATCCTAACACAAAGTGAAATTAGCAACTCATACTTATGGTAGCATTTGCATCCAAACTGATGAATTAAGCCAAAAATACTCCTCCACTTTGTTGCCTCAGTTCCCCCCTATTCTCTCTATATTTCAATAATCCTTAAAATTGGTCTAAACGGCCTTTTTTGTTGGTAAGTGGCAATTCATTAAGAAAATAGATGCTCACTTAGCGAATTGACCTTATTTTAAAGCAAAGTATTTGCCATCTCATCATTGGATGACTAAAATCGTCATGATTCGCTAAAGAGAATGTTGCTCTTTAAAAACTTTCAACTTCTAACTTAATTCTCTAAGCCATTTTGTGCTCGCTTAGCGAATTGTGTTGCAATGTTTTCCTTCCAGATTCTTTGTTCTTTCCTCTTTTGCATTTATTGTTCTCCCCAATTTATAACTCTATTTGTTCTCTAACAAAATTCCTATCAAAACAATTTAAAACAAAGTCTAAATATCAATTATGCACAATTAACATCAAGGATATTAAACAATCAAGAACTTTCAATTTAAACCATTTTAAGTTTGCATGTGTTGATGGAGCAAGAATTTAGCCGAGGTCGATTGATATCTCAACTGTGATTTCCTTTCTTCATACAATAACGGTAAGGGAGGAACTCACCCCTCAGTTGTTAGTTTCTTAAATACAATTGTTTTTGAGCTACTAGACTATGAAATGCATAAAAAAAGAGATAAAGACATATTGATAAATGGATAAAAAAAAGAATTAAGCTATGTGTTTGATTGAATGTATCTTTTGCAATTTTACAAAATGAAAATTTATAAGAAAAAAAAAAATTCCTACTAGTCAAACGATGTGGCCTATAATATCCTCCATTTACTTGGCTAATTTTGTGGGTAATGCTTGAGTGTCTCTCATTGAGAGGATTATGGTGCCTCTTGTCCCGCTCATAGTTTTCTCCTTCACGACGTGATCCGTTGACAGGGTCATTGGTGTGCAGCTCCCCAGGAATGTGCTTCCTCTCTCATCCCTCTTCATAGTTAGTGGCGCTATAAACATGAAGTGTGAGTTTTAGCCTCGTTGTTCAGTTCTACTGAGTTTTAACTCGACCTGAGATCTTCTAGACCACATACATAATTAGTAGTTTTGAGAAAGAATCAACTTTTCCTCGTTCAGATGTCTTAGCCTTTGCCTTACCTTTTATCGGCACATAGATTTCCTCGCCTAAATCTTAATCTCTTACCTTACAATGTCTGGTAACATGATAATTACTTTTAGGTGTAAGCAAATGCCCCCTGTGTTGCATTATCAATTGGTCTTCGAGTGATGAAACGTAAATAAAAAAAGTTGCATGTGGACAATGTCTCGGCCAGCAAAACAATCATTAACCCTCTTTAATACTCATCGATTCGATTTCCCAATGGCAGATCAGGACAAGCTAGCCTTGTATTCGGTATCGGCGGTCTAGATTAGTTTATGCGGCCTTGATTAAGTGGATTTAGGGCAAGTCCATATCATGGTCCATGTGAGTGCTAGTGACTTGAGATTACTCGGTCCGTTGAGGAAATACGCATTGGTACAGTCTGAAATAGCCAATTACCATATTGTCTCTTAATTTGATCACATCACACACAACTAATATAGTGACGCAAGAGACTTACACATGACATGAAAACAATACAACAAAAGAAACTATTTATCGTGAAAGACTAAAAGTTGCATTATTTATTGTGAGAGACCAAACATGGTCTCACAATTTTTTGTCATCGACTAAAATGGGACTTCACTCGCAAAAATAATTAAGAGATTTATATAATTAAAAATGTGATATTTTTAGAAAGATGTAGAGAAATTTTGTGGGAGAACATTCAAATCCTCCAAAACTTCTTTCCATAGTTGGCCTCAATTTAGGCCCACATCGAATCAAAGACTATATCTACTGGCAATAAGAAAGAATTTAGGCAGCTGGTCTGTACAGTTTGAGGCTATGTATGTTGGAACCTTTTGGACTTTCCTTTTTGGGTATAGTATGATTCTTCACTGGTTTATTCTTGTTGATTATTGGTTGGGATTGGTACCACCACCACCTTGATTGCCAATAAAAGGTTCTGTTTCTGGGTCTCTCTGGAATATATAGTTGGGAAGAAGTAGAAAAAATGGGCTAATAGTATATATCTTCACAACTTTTGACTGGTTCCGGAACTATGGAACATTGGTGCATGATGCTATCTTTGAAAGGAGTTATTTATTCAATATGCATCTGCACAACGCACTTATGCAGTTACTACTACTGTAGGGAAGGATATATGAAAACTATTATGAATCTATGATTGAAAGTGAGTGGAAAATTATACATTACTTACTTTGTGGGATTCATTTAATTTAAAAGGCATACTTAGCATTTCTTCCTCTATACAAGCATATTAGACGATAAACAAAATTCTTCAACAACCACTGCGGTGGCAAATCAAATAATTGTATCGTTCATGATAAAATGGTTCCATTCTATCTTAATTTCCAAAACAACATACACCATCATGTTGCTATTATAAACAAAAATCTACATTTGTTTTCGTGAGCTTAGCTCAGTCAGTAAGGATAATGCATAATATATATAAGGTGCAAGATTCAAACTCCAACCACTATAAAAAAGAATCTACATTTTAGATTTATTCAATTAACGATGTATATAGTCTTTATTATATATCATATACATCATTTAATGAATGAATCTAAAAAGTTAATTTTTGTTTATAACAGTGAGTGAAAGTTGTATATATTATGCAGATGGATATGGTAAATGGAGCTCTAGAGTAGTTACGTTACATTAACCCCACCAAAATTTTCGTAACGGGATCTTGACATAAAAATGCTCAAATAAATCCAATTGCACACAATAAAAAAAATCAGGTAGAAATATAATTCATTGACTTAAAAAAAAAAATCAGGTAGAAATATAATTCATTGACATTTTCATTTAACAAGTTGATGTAAAAATCATAGGACTTGTTACCGCGAGAATGAATTTTTTTATTACAAAACCCTAAGATAATAAGTAATGGAAAATGTTAACTAATACTCCGGACATTAGTTAAAGGAGAAATTCTAATATGGTCACATGACTAAGGAAACAGTGTTTGGTCACACACACATAAAGAATTATTTTTTTAATAATAAGGAGGAAATTGATAAAAAAGATTATTGAATATTTTGAAGAGAATCTTTTTATGTGTGTGTCCAAACATTATTGATTTGGTCTTGTGACCATAGAAAAATACCTTCTAGTTAAAGACCTTAATTTAAAAGTTTGACTTTTTAAGAAATAATTACTTAATTTAGAATGGTTAAAGAGTGTCCTAAAAACACTTGTTACCAAGACTCGTAATGGAAAATGTTAAAAGCTTGTTTTTCCTCCAAATGTAACTCACTATAAACAACTCAACTAACGATCAGTTTTAATGTCCAATGGAATGGTTGATAGATCTATTATAATAAGGCCTAGGAATAAGACCAAAATAGTGTTTGGTTGACTAAAAATATTTAACAAGCCAAGGACTTTTACTTGATGATCAGATCAACCATCAATGTCACCATAAGAATTTGGATTAAATTAATGAGAATTAAAATTACTTTGAAAGTTTGGATGATATATATAGTCAATATCCCAACGTAATTTCCTTGAATTTTAAGATATTTTTTAGAGTTTGCTTGCATTATTCAATTTCTAAATTACATAAATTTTTGGATGAACTTATAAAAATAAAATATGATATTCCTTAAAAAAAAAAAGATACGTTCATTTGTTCTTTTAAATTTATCAAATAATTTATCCAATCACTATAATAAGAAAAAAAAAACTATTTTTTAGGTTCATTGAATAACTAATGTATTTCATATATAATATA
>Ga0228710_1007670_pt1 | contig 15836 bp, 10 predicted proteins | sample MedpolnodulmetaG_FD_177995 | JGI IMG/M metagenome (GOLD analysis project Ga0228710, IMG submission 177995) | Root nodule microbial communities from Medicago polymorpha collected in Santa Monica, California, United States - pink nodules | ecosystem: Host-associated > Plants > Roots > Nodule... | reverse complement strand
TTCAACGTATGATTATGTTTGGGATGGTGAATTTGATTGAATTTGAAATGGAATTAGGGTTTAGAAAAAGGGTTCAGATTTTTGTGTGAAAAGGAATTAATTGATTTGTAATGGTTTGGTTCGGTTCATAACAATTAATTACGGTTAACAACGGGTGAAACCATTGCAGGATATGATTGAATGTGAGCAGTTTTACATGTTCCCTCTTTTAATTTAAATAAATCTGAACCACTTATTTAATCTATTGGTGTTTTTCTCGTGGTTCACCGGTGAGGGACCTAATTGGACCCTCACCCTAGAATCCACCGAGTTGATAAAGTATGATTATTTAAAAGTGAATTTTAAAGTCGAATTTATTTTTCTTAAATGGTGGTTCAAAATTAGTATATATCATAAAAATATTTATTTATGTTAAAATAGATTAAAGTGTAGTGCATATTTAATTAAGAGAGGGGTTGTAATTCAAACATCTAATAGGGGAGGGTAGTGTAAATTTTATTTTTCAAAGAAGGGAAAATGTATATTTTAACATAAAAGGGGATGAGAGTGTAACTCAAACTTCTCTAAGGAGAGGGCGGTATAATTTACTCCCAAAAAATTCATTTCCATTTTCCCTCGTTATTTTTTCCTTTTCTGTTTTCAAAGAAGATAAAAACCAACAACTCTCGACTAACTTTTTCCTTTTTTGTTCTTGTTTCGTCTACTTTGTGAGGATGAAAGCATCTCAAAGAAGATACAAGTGTTGGTGAGGGAAATAAAAGGCAATTTTACAAAATAAGAAAACAAGTGCCAAACTTGATCTTCTTGTTTAAGTAGCTATCAACCAAAAGTTGCACTTGAAATCAAATCAACGGAGAAGCTCAACAAGGTTGATGTTTGGGAAAGATATTTAACTATGGCTGTTTAGATTGGTTTAATTTGAACTCATCTACTAAATAAGTACTTGTGAGACTTTTTGAGTGAACTTATGAAAAGAGTTTATGACATGTGCATAAGAATTTTTAGCTTAATTTCATAAACTCTCAAAAATAGCTTATGAAAATAGATCATATAGTTCATACGAAAATAGATGAACTTTATTTTATCTTTTATTATAGAAATAGCTTATACATAAGTGTTTTTCATGAATACTGCTTATGATGTAAGCTTCAAATTATACAAAGTATCATAATCTGAAGACGATGAGATTGAGAAGCAGCAGATTACACAAAGCTTGATCCCTTAACTAAAATGTTTGTGTTGTGATTTACATGTTCTTTAAACTCCAAGATTGATTTCGGATTTTCTAAGTTTTTATTTTGAAGAAGAAACTAGTCTAAGATTTTAATTTTGAGATTTCTATTTTTAATTTGTTAAAGATGATGAAAGTTAATGAAGTTGGATATGATAGAGAAGATGAAGAACCTAAGATCTTTAATAAAACCTTCTTAAAAAAATTATTTGCTTATTCTGACTTCACGATTAGTCAACTAGAGTTGTCAAATGGGTTGTCTCGGCCTAACTGGAGTGGGTCAACCTGTTTGCTAAATGGGCCACCAAACTTAAATGAAAATTTCTCTTCTCACTTATGAAATTGCTCATTTTCTTATATTAGTGACAGTAAACTGTCGCTCGACATTTTTCAGTGGTAGTTGACTGCTACTGACACTTTAAAGATTAGTTCAATCACTTTTTAAGTCAGATCAACCAATCTTCAAAGTGTCAGCGACAGCCGCTGAAAAATGCCAAACGACAGTTAACTGCCGCTAATATAAGGTAATGAGCAATTTAATAAGTAAGAAGAGTAATTTTCAAATTATACCCAACACAAACAGTAATGGGCTATGCGGTCCAGCCCGATCCATATTTGAATAATTCAATTTTTTTTTTAAAAAAGAGATGTGATGTACAACAGATCTACTATTTTTTTTACACACACCAAAATGATAAATGGAAGAAATTATTTTTTGCAAGACTATATTTACTAAAATACACGTGTCTTTCATGTAAATTTTAAAATTTGATTGACAATGAATGAACCAATATTATGTTCATATGCAATTCAATGCAAATACACATACCATACAAATTAACACCCATCCAGTAGACCACATTCCTTCACGAAAAAATTAACACTGCCGCTAAATTGATTTCCTTATATTTTGTCAAAAAAAAATGATTTCAATTTGACAAAAAATTTGAATTCAAACATATATATTCATACATTAAAAACATATAGGCTAATTGAAACAATGATGTGATAATAACATTTGGAGAAGACAAGAACTCGTCGGAAGACGTGAATGATGATTACAACTCTCTCTCACATATACACAAGTTCTTTAACTCCCATTGAATGACAACCCTTTTTCTCTATTTTTTTGTGGGTACTCTCTCGCATGAACAAGAAAAATTAATCACACACAAATGATCAACCGTTAAGTAAATAATGAATAAGAGATGAACTTAAAGTTTTTTATTTTTATATTGATCCGTTTATTTTTTATATATGTCAATAAAAAAACTATTTTATAAACAAAATAATATTTTTATACAAGTGAGTTGGATTCAACTATTTTTTAAATATGGTAACTCAAAAGGATAATTCACATTATCAACAAGTGAATTAAACACAAACAACACTTAACTCAAAATTTTGATATTAAATTTATGAGTTCTCTCATATAAACAAGAGCTCTTACACTTGCTACACAACATTATTATCATGTGTGCATGAGTCACATGATATACTCCTTCTGATCACTATTATAAATAAAATTTGATTTTTTAGATATATTAAATAATTAATGTATCAAATCTATAATAAAAACTAGATACATTGATTGTTCAATGTATTTAAAAAGTCAAATTTTGTTTATATTAGTGACCGGTGGGAGTAATCATTACTAAACATGTCATTATCATATATTTTTCTATTTTAATCATATTTTATCTATGTCATGACATGCAGACACTAAACACAAGCTCATAAGTAATTATTTTTAGTTAGTCTTCTTTTTTTATTGTATTATTCTTAGTTAGTGTATTTTCATGGTTGTATTATACAAGGCCACATGCATGAATTTAGTTGAGTAAAATAATGGATTTTATGGGAAGACATCTCCACGTGTCAAAACAAGAACCAGTACAGATAATAAAAAATCTTGGACAACACAAAATCTTCAAACTGTTCCATGTTACAGTAAACACAAACTGAAGAGAAAGAAGACACGATGAGTAGCAGAGCTCTACTCTTCTCTTTCTCTCCACCATCACCTCCTTCTTCTTCTTCTTCACCACTGTCACGTACCAGAACAAACCTCAACCATTCACCTTCTTCGTTTCCATTGCACCTGCTGTGTCACCGGAGGGGAAGAGGGAAGGTGTGGGCAGATGTTAAGTCTGAGAAGCATGGGCCAGAAGCATCAAGTAAGTATCAGGATCTTGCAGTTCATAAGAAAGTAGTAAGTGGTTTGGATGGTGATGATGTTGAGGAAGAAGGAACAAGCTCTTCTCCTTGGTGGGAAGTTTTTCCTAAGAGATGGGTTATTGTTATTCTGTGCTTCTCTGCTTTTCTTCTATGTAACATGGATAGAGTGAGTATGCCACTTTTTCAACCTCTTATGTGAATCTATTTAAATTACAGTTAAGTTGGATTGGAGCTTTAAATATGATACACTTACACATACACGAATACCAGACACAACGTGTAACTAATTTAGGAAAATCAAAATGATTGAATGTAATTACATGTCTCGGTGTCATGCCGGACTCTAACACTGGTATGTGTCAGACACCAGACACACCTTTCATCAGAAGTGTTAGCTATCTGGTACATTAGCAACTAACTTACTTTATAGCTAACTGAACCAATTGTAACAACCAACTAACTAACTCACTAAGTACTCTCTCAAACCATGCACATTTGATTTTTACCTGATCTAGACGGTATTTCAGCTTATTTCCTTAAGCACTCTAGGATAACGGATAAAACAGCTTATACCTTACACGGAGAGAGTTTGACTTTATTTTATCTTGTATAGTTGTGTTATAGAATTAGCTTATTCACAAGCTGCAAAATAAGTTGTTTATCCAAATAGGGTCTAAAGCCTAGTTTAGATTAGTTTTTAACTTATGGAAGTTTCTAATTAGAGATGTTAAAGAGTCCCACATCCGATAAGAGATAGTCTGAGAACGTGTTTATAAGTGGGGGCGATCCTCACCTCACAAGCTGGTTTTGTGGGGTTGTGTTAAGCCCAACCCAATTTTCAAAGATGGTATCAGAGCCTCCTCCAAGATCTATTGGGCCACCTGTTATCAAATTTCCGTTATTGGGCCACCCACCATTTATGTCCACGCTCCAGATGTCTAGTCCTGGGCGTGAGGGAGTGTGTTAAAGAGTCTCACATCGGATAAGAGATGGTCTGACAATGTGTTTATAATTGGGGTTAATCCTCACCTTACAAGCCGGTTTTGTGTTAATAAGCATTTATTAAAAGGACAAATAAGTTAGAGAGTTTTTGAAAAAGTTCAGCTAGAGAACTGTTTTTGAAATACTGGTGGACAAGTTAACTTCAGAATATGAAAAACTTGTTATTTAGAAGATTTATGACTGTAATCATAAGGTCCAATACTCCAATGAATTGCAATGAGAGAGAACAAACGGTTGAGTTTCAAAACTTTAGATTAGTATTGCAGTGGAGTCTTCAGCTAGCTTTAGCTCTTAGAAACTCTGCTCTTTTCACATTTACAGGTAAATATGAGCATTGCTATACTTCCAATGTCAGCAGAGTACAACTGGAACCCCACCACTGTAGGTTTAGTACAATCTTCTTTCTTTTGGGGATACCTCCTCACTCAGGTATGTGGCTTCATTTTGATTAGTAACTTTTTGTCTCTTCCCTTAATTTTGAACTTCAAGCCATGGCTCTGATGCATCCGTAGATACTTGTTGCAGATTGCTGGTGGAATATGGGCTGACACAGTGGGAGGAAAGCAAGTTTTAGCATTTGGCGTCATTTGGTGGTCCGTTGCCACAATCCTAACTCCCGTAGCTGCCAAACTTGGATTGCCTTTTCTATTAGTTGCCCGTGCATTCATGGGAATTGGTGAGGTGCGTTCTGTTAAAATGTTCTTTGTTGCACTTGATATTGTCAGTGATATTAGTAATGATTTGATTCATATAGTTGGTGATGATTCAATATGATGGTAGTTTTTGTCCATGTGAAGCTAACTTCTTTTCGATCTTACTAGGGTGTTGCTATGCCGGCCATGAATAATATTCTGTCAAAATGGGTTCCTGTGGCAGAGAGAAGTAGATCGTTAGCTCTGGTATACAGTGGTATGTACCTTGGATCGGTCACTGGATTGGCCTTTTCACCTTTCCTAATTCATCAGTACGGATGGCCATCAGTGTTTTACTCCTTTGGTTCTCTAGGAACAGTTTGGTTTTGTATATGGCTCAGTAAGGTTAGAGCACACACGTTAAAATTATTACCTTCGCATAAATGCTTCCTTAATGAATTTTTTTTTTTTGTTTTTTACAAACGCTTCCTTTATGAACTTGGAAATATATGTACATGCATTTTTTCGAATTTGATGCCAATTTTCTGTGTTGTTTGGACCTGTAGGCACATAGTTCGCCACTTGATGATCCTGAAATGCGGCCAGAAGAAAAGAAGTTGATTGCTACAAACGGTTTTTCCAAGGAACCTGTGAAGGAAATACCTTGGGGATTAATTTTGTCGAAACCACCGGTCTGGGCCCTGATAGTGTCTCACTTTTGCCACAACTGGGGAACTTTCATTCTTCTTACATGGATGCCAACATACTATAATCAAGTAAGTCTTTCTTTTTTTGGATTGTTTGCTAAGTATGCTGTTTGGTGTGGACGAAGTTGGATCTGTTCCCATATTTTTTTCTTTTTATGTCTTACATTGCTGTCTATGAATTTCATTCTATGATAAAGTTAACTTCACCTATGCATAAGAAAAAGTACTTTTGGTTGGAACCACAGCATATTTCTTTGTTCTTTTATTTATTTGCTTGCTGATGCTTTTAGTTTTTACAGTCCAAGGCATTCGTTTTAATAAACTCTTGTAATTACAACAGAGAATTGATATTATTACCTCTTTGTCCTTTCGCCTAAAACCTTAGTCTCCTTTTTAGGTTGATTATCTTCTTGTCCATTCTTCTGATTCTATTGTTCAAACTATCATACCTGATAATAACATAATCTATTGCTATAAACTAGAAATCATGAAATTTATTTACTTGTCAACATTTGATGTTGTTGATTTCTACATGTGAAAATGATTGCTGATAATAAACATTTTAACCATATTTCTACTTGATTTATTCATCAAGCTTCAATTATCAGCATTGTCAAGATTGAAGTTTGTAGAGTTCAGCTTGACTTTTGTGTTAACTAACATCTTGATACACAAATATTTTTATTTGTAATCTTCTTGGATACCTGGAAAGCAAATGCCATTGTTAAAGTTAATAACAAATATTTTCAAATATATATCACAGGTGTTGAAGTTCAATCTTACAGAATCTGGACTATTTTGCGTTTTACCGTGGCTTACGATGGCAATTTCTGCAAATTTTGGTGGTTGGATTGCAGACACTCTTGTGACCCGAGGTGTATCTGTTACAAGGGTCCGCAAGGTATCTCCCTTCAACTTTTGTTTCTGGTTTTTAGTTTTTCTTGCAGATAATTCTTGTCAAAATAGTTCTTTAGTTCTATGTTCTCTTTGCAGATAATGCAAACAGTTGGTTTTCTTGGCCCTGCTTTCTTCTTAACTCAATTGAGTCACATTGATTCTCCTGTGGTGGCTGTTTTGTGTATGACTTGCAGTCAGGTTTGCTTCTTGTTTTGTATTGGACTTATTTCTTATTCTGATAAGGAGTTCTTCGTATAATCATAACATAAAGCCAGTTCTTGTGTGTCTCATCGTTAAATATTTCTGGCGAAAGTGCTGCTGATAATGTATTTTTTCTATGTCGTGTTGTCAATTGCGAATAGCAGAAGATAATGGTTTATTGAAGCTACTGTATGCAACAGTGATATAGCGCTGATTGCGCTATAGCTGTTATTAGCCAACATTTTGTACTAAATAGTGTATCACGAAGCAACCGCGATTTGTTCAAATACTTCTAAGTTATATTACTATAGCACTGCCACCGTTATGGCCACGATTTGACAACATAGTCTCTGAAGTCAGAGTATCACTTGTATAATTTTTATCCTAGTTTTGAGTTCATTCCGGATGTTTCATATTCTTCAACTTTGACAGCAACGTTAAATTTTCATTGATAACAATGTCTTGGAACTTCTCTTATGACAGCATAACTATACATTTCTTTTTCCTTAACATCATCTAAAATTAGGCAGTGTTTGTTCATCCATTAGTTCCATTGAACTTTCTCGTTCCTCACTTGTTTAAATTTTCCTGAACAGGGAACCGACGCATTCTCTCAGTCTGGATTATATTCAAACCATCAAGATATAGCTCCTAGATATTCTGTAAGTGGATTCATTGTACCTGTAATTTTCAGTAGCATTGAATTTTATGATTTCAAAATTCAGAATAAGAATGCAAAAACAGACAAATTGTTTATAAGATTTCTATATTCATTTCCTATATTTCATCTCAGGGGATATTGCTCGGTCTATCCAATACCGCTGGAGTATTGGCTGGTGTCCTTGGAACAGCAGCAACAGGTTACATTCTGCAGCATGGTAAGTATTTGTTCTTCATATTTATTCTTACTAAATGTTAATGGTCAATTATATAGGAAACTTAAAATATTACGTGAAGGCGTGAATAATTTTATTATATCTCTTAATGGTGAAGAATGAGTATATATTTCTATTCTCTTAAATCTGAAAAGTATTGATTTGGTATTTGATACTTTGGCAAAGCAGCATTATTCGTCCCACCTAATACTTCAATGAAATCTTATCTTTGAAACAACCATCTGACGCCATTCATTCTCTTTGCTTATTTTCAGGCTCATGGGATGATGTTTTTAAGGTTTCGGTTGGGCTGTATTTGGTCGGAACCGTGGTGTGGAACCTTTTCTCAACCGGTGAAAAGATTATAGACTAACATACTGTTACCGATAATTGATACTTTGTCCCGCAACACATATAGATACATCTTGAGTACTTTCTCACCGAAGGCGGACTACAAGAAGAGAAAGGGGATCAATTCCGAAGCAACTCTTTTTATCGGAATTCGTCTGATAAAATGGTAAATTTTGTGGATATCGCATTTCATAGATCAGAGGGATGACAGGTGGTCTTTGTTGTCCTTGAAAGATGGATTGGATTATATTTATTTAATCCATGATGTATCTATTTGTTCATTTTCCCATATTTGGTGGGAAATTCATAGTGATTTCTTACTTTAACATCATATACGTGTAAATATAATTTTCAAACCAAACACATCAATTTTGTGACAATGAATCAAGAAAAGTAGTCTATGCAATATTGTTGATACAGCTTCTTTTGTTTTTCTATTTTCTTATCTGCCTGTTTTACTAGCAGTCTTTGGTCAACTAAGTTGGTAATGTTAGTCTTGCATAGTGCAGACTAAATGTCATAATGAACCACTGGGTGCTTCTATTTGTTTTCTTATGAAATTGGGTTATATTATATCTTTTTCTGCTTCTTTTTTCAATTTTTTATGGGAATTTAGAGAGAAAAAGTTGGACTTTTTTATATGAGAGTAATACAAAATTCATATTTACTTTATATCCTGATATATAAAAAAGTTGGACTTTTTTATATTATTTCTTTTTCAAACTTATAAATTAAAGTCCGACGAACAATAGCGTGGGTTTTATTGCCCTATCACACATGACAAAAAGTTAACATATGACATGAAAAATCCAACGTAAATTACAATAATATCAAAATATGAAACTTACAGTGGATTCCATGAGGATCTTGTCAAGAGAAATGGATGGTTTGAAATGTTTATGATTGATGGTGTAAAAACATTTACTGATTTACACATGATATATATATGAAATTAAATTCTCATAAGTTATAACTATAAATTTGTGTGATGAATGTATTATTGATGAACAACAACATGAATATGAAAGTCCTATGAACTGGACCTCGTATGTAACATAAACAGCAAAGTACATTTAGTTGAACAAACTGTAAACTTAATTTTGACCCACCCTTGACTCAACCAGTAAACAAACTCACCCTCCCCAAAACAAAGTAAATAATAATTTAATAACAACAAGGAAACACAAACAAATTAACATTGTATGGTGAAATGATCACACTACCCTTTGTACAGCATGAGTGATCAGCTAGCCACAAACAACCACCCACACCCACCTGCCTCCCAGCCATAGACATTTTCTGTATTTACGCATTAAAGATATCGATAGTTTTTCGATTTTGATCTAAAGACTATCGATATCTCTAAATCCGTAAATGCGAGTTCGATGACCGGGTAGAAATTCCTCTCCTATGCGGAGTTGGGTTGCTGAAGCTGACGTGGACACAAGAACACACGTAACCCATACTTCATAAAAAGCGTAAGAGACATTTTCTGTTGAACCTTATGACCGGGAACCGGCAAAAGCCGGTAACGAATCAAAACAGCAGCAGCAACAGATTTCATTTGAAGGTAAGCCAAATCCTTCCCTAAACAAGTCCTCGGTCCAGCATTAAAAGCAACAAACTTATAACCATCTTTTGGCGGTTCGAACCGGGTTTGACCTTCATGAACCGATAACCACCGGTCCGGTTTAAATTCCATGCAATCCTCACCCCATACACTCTTCATTCTTCCAACTGAATATATAGAATACGTCACCGTTGAACCTGCCGGAACCACTGTTCCGTCCGGTAAAACATCGTCGTGGATGGCATATTTGAAATCCTCCGGCACAGAAGGATACAGTCTTAGTGTCTCAGCCAATGCAGCTTTTAGATAAACAAGCTTATCTGCTTCCTCAAAATCCACGGCTTCCTCCGTCCATCGGCGAGAATCACCACCGCGAGTTTCAGCCAAAACCGCCGTTAACTCTGCTAGAATCTTCTCCTCCACGCTAGGATGATTCATAACAAGCCAGAAAAACCAGCTCAATGCCACTGATGAAGTGTCTCTCCCGGCTAGAACAAAATTCAATGCAATGTGTCTCAGTTTTCCGGCATCAAACGGTTTTCCATCTCCGTCGCGTTTCTTCAAAAAGCGCGATAACAGATCATCGGATGGGGATTTCTCGCGAGCTGAAACGGCGTCATTCATATAATTTTCAACAATATTTAAACTCTGTCTCAATTTTTTCTCAGCACCAACATCTAGAAGCTTCTGGATCCTCCAAATGAATCCGGGGTAAAGTAGTCTTTGCAATGTAGCTTCAGTGGCGTAATCAAAAGAAAGAGAAAATGGATTATCTGGAAGATCCGGAGAAAGAGTCTCCGGATCTTTACCAAAAGTAAGTCCACAAATGTTATCGAAAGTTAACCGTAAAAGAAGGTCTTGTAAATCAACGGTAACTTTTTCTTTTACCGCTTTGTCTAAAATGCACCATAACCGGTTTTTTATGGTTCGGTTCACCCACCGAGCCATTGCTTGACGAAGGGTTCGGGTTGTGAATTCGAGTGCAGCGGTTTTACGCTGAACCAGCCACGTGTCACCGTCGCTGTTGAAGATTCCGTGTCCTAAAAGATCATGGAAAGCGGTTTGCCATGTTGGTCCTTTTGGGTAATTATCGAACCGGGTTCGGAGGATATGTTCGATGTTTTTCGGGTGGCTTGTTACTGTATAGAAGCCTTGTTTACGGGCTAAGAATGGGAAAGGGAGGATGCATGTTTGATAAGTGGATGAACCGCCGGTTTGGTTTAGGTTTGAGGTCATCCAATCGTGAACCCGGTTCCGGTTCATGAAGAGAACCGGGAGGCTGCCGAAAAATGGAAAAACTTTTGGACCGGTTAGGGTTCGAGCAAGTAAGTGGAACCATAATAAGTATGCAAATAATGCAGCTGCAAGGGTGAAAAAAAGAGGAAGTGTATTTGTATCCATTTCCATCACAATGTTCTTAACAAATGATAACATAACAATGAAATGTGTGTATGGTACTATAATTATTGTTTTAAGGTTCCTGTGTGTTGTTTGGGGAGCTTTAAGCAATATATATAATTGGGTTTTGGTTTGAAGTTTAAGGAGAGATGATTGATGTTTATTTATATATGAAGAGAATGAGATAGGATTTAGGAAAGGTTGTTGGGAATTTTTTGGCCTTATATAGTCTCATTAGTCTCTGTTTGGTTGATAGAAGTGGTACGTACGTGTGATACTAAACAAAGTAGAGACATCCATGCATGCACTTTTTATTTCTATTTCTCTTTTTAGTCATTAGTTTCTGCATACTACAAGTCAACCACAAAATTTATTACACTGTTTTGTTTGAGATATGACTAATCAAGTTTCTTGTGGAATATCTATTTGTTATTTTCAGCATAATTATTATCCATCTCATAAGTGTTTTTTTATTAGGGGATCTCGTAATTTTGTTAATTTTCGAGAGTATTTGAATTTTGGGAGCTTCTACGGTGCAGTCAGGAAACTGACTTTTTTGAAAAAGTTATTTTGTTTATCCAATAGTATAATTGTTCATGTCATGTTATCTAGTATCCTGCTGGTGGAGCAGTCTAAGACTAAACTTTACCTTATTACAAATCAGTCCTCATACAAAATATCAAGGGGAATTTCAATCTTAGTGCATAAATGAGAATCTATGTGTTGAAGGCGAAAATCAGTATGGGGGAGAATGTGATGATTTTTTAGAATTTTCATTATTCTGTTTGTTTCCTAAGGAAATTAAAGAACATTAATTTATAAAAAATTAATTTTTAGGATTTCGAAGAACGGGGGGATTTTGATAATTGAAGGATTGGAACCTTGTGAAAATCAGTTTATAACTGTTTAATTTTAGGTGTATAATATCACATGTTTTTATAAAAAAATTTCATTGATTCTATTTCTTTCCCCATAAGTAGAATTGGAACCTTGAGAAAAATCAGCATAAAAAGGTTTAATTTATTAGAGTTTTCAAGAAAATGGTCATTTTGTTAATTAAATTAAGATATAATATAATTTGAGAATTAACTTCACCAGAAAAATCATTCTCATGACTTCACCATAGAATTTTTCTTGAATTTTTTATGTGGCACTAGAAAATAAAAAGTGTTACCTCTCTAAAAAGAATGTTATTGTTTTTGAAGTATAAAAATAAAATAAAATAGGAGTATATGTTACGCTTCTTATATATATAATAGAAATAATTATAATGACCCTTGTTATATTACTATTCCTAAATTAAATTCCTAACCAAACCATAAAACAATTATATCTATGTGCTAGCAAGTACACACATAGCCCCTAACTACTTTAGTCTCTTTGATGACCAATTAATAAACTTGACAAACTCCTTTGTTTTGATTTGATTCTTGCGAAGCACAGTACAAGTGTAAAGTGTAAGACAAAGAGTAGTTAGAGATGGTATACCCGAAAGAGAAAATGGGTTTGCTGAAAAAATTGGAAATAACTTGAAATGAACTTATTGTGTTTCGTGTGGGAAAAATTAGTATCAACAGAAGACTTTACTAGTTGTTATAGCTCTATGGAGTGGAAAGCTGGAAAAGTATGAAGAAAATAACTAATGACAAAAGCACATGAGAAAAATCTCATTGATCCCCTCTTTTCTTCATAGATTACGCCAATCCATTATTTATGTTTTTCCCCTTTTTTTCTCTTCCGAAAACTTGCACATTAATTTTTAGTCAAACGGTTTGTTTGAAACAAATGTTATATCGAATGGGCCGATCAAATATGACGTCCTCGATAGCCAGACGATCTAGGATATGCCTCAGTAGTCAGTAGTGACTCGGTGAAATATAATCCATTTTCAGAACAAAACGGTTGACAAGCAGGAACTGTGGAGCATGATTTGGATTAGGGCCCTATGAAAATAATCTCGTGAAGTGCTCCAGAGTCCATGCCTAAAAATAAAAATAAACAAATATTTTATCATCACATTTATATACAAACACAATTATATCATTACATTTATAATACGATATACAACATGTTAAATTACTATCTCAAGTAGACACAAGTATCCGCTGATGGAGTCCTTTTCAGGGTCGGTACCCTTGAAAAGTTGGTGCTAGTGATTAGTCAGTGTCATCCCATCCAATAACCATTCATATACCCTACTCAAATTCTGCATTCCTTCAAGACATATCACTTTGATGTGTTTGTTTCTCTTGTTGGAGCGAATGGTGCATCCGACCAAGTACAACATGAATCCCTCAAGCAATAATCTTGTGTGCTATCTCTCTCCGCCTCCTCCTCATAATTAGTTTATACATATGCATATACACACCATCATGCATTTATTATCCACAATAAATCATCTTCACCAAAATCATCATCAAGCATAATCATTACCAAGCACAATTAGCATCAAGCATAATCATCATTAAGCCATTACCACATCAAGAACAACAATCAAACATTTAGCACAATTTGCATTTAAAGACGATTAAGCACTTTTACTAAGTTAACCAATTCAACATATGCATATCAATCATTAACTCAATCACAATCCACCATGTTATCATGAACATACAATCATTTACAAGTTATCATGCCTTAATTCATCTTACCAAAGTTCGTCTTTTTTTCACATTTCACAATCATAAATATCATCACCAAACCTACATGTTTCTTCTACATTCATATTCACAATAATTAAATCATAACAGCAATATTTCATTTGAGAAAACCTCACTTCAATTCCATTTCAAAATTCATGTTCATATAAGTTCAAACTTCATCTCAAGTCAACGTAGTTCATGCAATCCCAAGTAAACATGATTACATAACCTCAATTCATCAAAACAGCATCAAAACAACACAAAAGAAACGCTTAGGGATGTCTGAAAACACCCCAAAAGGTTGGAAAGTGTAAAACAACAAGTGATGTTCAGCACTTGCTCGCCATGGTGCATGAATGGCTTGCCAGACGAGCACCCTGTTTCCTATGAGCCCAGAAAATGGGTTCCCTTTCAGGAAACTCTCCAAAATTTTCCCCAAAACCCCCTTTTCGATCCATTTGACTCAAAATCGTTTTACAAACTTCATCTAATGTTAACATAATTTAAAACAACATTCAAAACATTTCAAAACACATATTCAATCATCAAATTCATGAATTCATCATCAATTTTCTAAAATTCACAAAAAAACCACAATTTCATCCAAAAATCACTTTTAACACAATCACTTGCATAGATTTCGATATACAAACATACCCAATCATATGGAAATCATTAAGGACATGTTTTGAACAATAATCATCAACAAAATCACGATTTTCACTCATTTAAGCTAAAACTTAAAAAACAACTTATTTTATAACCTCATACATGAACTTAAGCACATAACCAACTTAATTTCACAACATAATTAAATAGCACGAAAATCACTTAATCATAACATCAATTTCATGAAAATCACTTAATCAAACATGACCCATAACTACTCTATCACTCATAATCACTTAATGCTAAATATAAACTTTTCCTCTTACTTTAATCTCCAAAAGCAACTTAAATTTTCACTCTAACCTCCCTCTTGAGCTTTCCTCCAAGCTAGATCTCCCTTTCTCTTGAATGTTCTCTTTTACCTCTTTCTCTCTTTATCTCTCTCTATGCCTCTTTTCTCAAAATGAGCAAATCAACTCTTAACCCTAATTTTCGCAAAGACTATTCTCTTATATATACTCTTGGGCTTAGTTACACTCACTAATGAGCTTAGTAATTTTCTATCACTAATGAAATGTTACTACACAATTACTTCATTAAAACCCTCAATTTTACTCATACACCACTAATCCATTAATTACCCCAAGCTATATTCATAAAATAACTTTCCATACCCAAAAGTATTAAAATACCCTTAATATCTCTAAAAATCAAATAACCAACAAATATAACACACCAAACAATTAAATAATAAATATGTCATATTTGAGTTAAAGTTCAACATTAGTGTAGGATCGCCGGGAATTCTCAAAGTTATAATAAATTGTTTTGTTAGTTTTTGGATGTAATTTGTTTAATTTTTTTTATCTTAAATTTTATTATTTTGATGTCATTAACTTTCATGGTATATTTTATACTCAACCTCTAGTATTTTTAACTTCTTCACTTATGGTCTTCGGTGGGTTTAAAAATGATACATTCTCGTTAGAATTTTTAAAATAATGTGGCTGATAGACTTTTAGCAAGTGTACTAAAAATGCATCGAAGTAATAAAATTTATAAGTTCGTATCCACGAGTATTGCGTTAATCTCAATTTAACAATATTCTTATCATCTCGGATGTATAAAATTATTTTAGTGCCTAAGGTAGTAGGTTTGTGTGCATAAAAAGTAAATAGACATAAAATAAAGATTGTTTGGAAAAGATATGAAGAGATGAGACTAGATCTTTCAAATCCTCTGGTTTCCCCTATTTGGTACACTGCACCTATTTCCTATGAATATTTCTCTAGTTTCACGATAGTTAACAAAAATAGCCCTAATCAATCCCTTGACTTAGGACCCTCTTCTCATATTACATTCCCTAATCCTTAGGTGATCTAATATTCTTTGAAGGTTTTAAGAACTTTAACCTAATGATAGACTTTTAGCAAGTGTACTAAAACTATCGAAGTAGTAAAAATATCGTTCCCACAAGGACTGGTTTTAATCTCAAGAATTTAATTGCGTTATTAAGAAGGATGTATAAAGTTCTTTTAGTTGC
>Ga0228710_1007669_pt1 | contig 15836 bp, 13 predicted proteins | sample MedpolnodulmetaG_FD_177995 | JGI IMG/M metagenome (GOLD analysis project Ga0228710, IMG submission 177995) | Root nodule microbial communities from Medicago polymorpha collected in Santa Monica, California, United States - pink nodules | ecosystem: Host-associated > Plants > Roots > Nodule... | reverse complement strand
GCATACTCATAAAGTTGGGGGCTTATGCCCTGTGAATGTTAATCATTCAAACACGTTGTTTTTAGGAGTTTATACTCCAGCGTTGATTTTAGGAGTTATTTGCTCCAGCTTTAGGAGTTTACTGCTCCAGCGTTGTTTTTAGGAGTTTGTTGCTCCAGCGTTGATTGGTACCACATGCATACTGCATAGTCAAGTTGTTGTTGCGTCGTTGCATTGTCCTTAATGTTGAGTTGTCGTCGTCGTTGTTGAATAGTTGTTGTTGATTTTAAATGCTAAGTGGAAATAAATGAAGTATATGTGAAATATTATTGATAATAAGTATATGTGAACTATTATTGTTGTTATTTATTGTTGTTTAGGTTGTTAGATTCCGTTGATGAATTATATGCTTATTATTATTGAATGTGAAATCTCACTCCTTCTGTTTGAATGTTGCCCCTATGTTGGTAACGTGCAGATAACCGGGACTAGCTGCTGATGTGAATTGACTCTCTCGTGTGTCGTCTTAGGGTCGCTCTGATACGTAACGGGATGGGGATTCTTGCTTGTTTTCCATTGTTACGTATTGTTTTATGAACTATGTTGTTGAACCATTTTTGGATTATGATTTTCCTTTAAGTTATTTATGTTGAGGCCGTAGTGCCAAAGATTGTTGAACACAGTTGTTGATTTTGAAATAATTTTCCGCTGCGATATAAATGAATTTTTGACAGGGTTGTTTCGATAAATAGTAACTTTACTCTATTTATGTTTTAAAAGTAGTGTGACATTCCGTTTTACATTGAATACTCTGATCATTTGTATTATTTACATTGTTGGGAAAACGGGGTGTTACAGGTTCCTCCTTCTTAGATTTGTTGAGGCTATCCGCATACAGCTCTTCTTCATATGCTATGTAGATTTTCGTGATCGCTAGGAACTCGTTGAGAGTCCTTGGACGATCCAAACAGACAGCTTTCTTCACGTATGTGCCTTTGTGCAGACCTTTGGCAATGAGGTACCGCTTCATTGTCTCGTCAGCACCTCTTACCTGAACAACTTCTTTGTTGAACCTCTCGATGTAATCCCGGAGAGGTTCGCTCTTTCCTTGAACAATAGCTTCAAGGGATGCCACTGTTTTTGGTTGCGTCCTTGAAGCGGTGAAGTGGGTCGTGAACTCATAGCAGAGCTCACTCCATGATTCAATGGAGTTTCTTCGTAGGTTCTTGAACAAGGTGACGGCTCCTCGCAGCGTGGTGACGAAGAGTTTGCATTTTACGGCGCCCTGCACCGATCTTTATGTGAGAACTGCCTCAATGTTCTTGATGTGCTCGTCCGGATCGGTTGTCCCATCGTATGAGTCCATATGGGGAGGCTTCCCTATCCCGCGGGGGATAGGAGCTTCTCAGATGCGCCATATGAATGGACCGTAAGCGTTACGGTCATTTCGGGCTTCGCGAGTGTCCTCAGAGCTAGAGGAAGACCAAGAGCGTCTGTTACGTCTTGGCGGGGATCTCCTTGGAGGGGATTGTCTAGGCGGGGATCTCCTCGGAGAGGATCGCCTGGGAGGAGACCGCGTTGGAGATCTGACGCTTATCGAATGTCGCGGGGATCTGGAACGTGACTGGTGAGGGCTCCTTCCTCTTCTGCTACGTACTTGGGAAGGAGTTCGTTTAGCTCTGACTAGGGGGCGCGCTTGCTCCAGATCCATCAGGCGTCGGTTCTGTTCCTCGATTAATGACGTCTGTCGTTGAACCGTGCGACGCAGGTTGCTGACGAGGGCACCAGTTGGCGTGGCATCTTCAGTTGTCTGTGTAGGTCGGGTAGGACTTTGCAGAGGCCTTTCTTGGAGAGAAATTATTTGTATCATTTCCCCTCTGGGTGTGCCCCCAAGAGAAGGTGAAGATGCCATGCCATCCCGTTGAGGGATGCGAATCTCACTTCGTATCTGGGAGGTTGCACCGTTGGCAGCTATGGTAATTTGTTTGGAAAGCTTTGGTTTTTAGGAGTATAAAAACGGGGAGAGCTTATATTTCCCACAGACGGCGCCACTGATCGTACCTGGTCAGAAGATGATTGTCGGTGCTTTGAATGCGGTGGTTTAAGTGGTGGTAGAATGTGTCAGAATCGGATGAGGGGTGTGTACCTGCAGGCACTCCGACGCTCAAGTCAGTAGAGATCAGAGAGTGAGAGTTTTAGAGGAAGAATTAGATTCTACCTTGGGGACTGTTATGAGTCCCCTATTTATAGAGGTGGAGGGCTGCAGAGCCGTTGTAATGGCACACCTGGCTTCGGCGGTTATGAAATTGTGGGAAGTGTAACCGCCAGAGAGTTTATTGCGGGAACATGCAGAGAGACTGTGTGGTTCATTTGAACCGACCTCGCTCGCTCTGTGCACCCCCCTTGTGGGAAAGGGGTGTGTCACAAGTAATGTTGTCAAACATGGTGTTTGGGCTTTGGATTGTATTGGGCCTAAGTAAATGGGCCAAAGGCCCTTTTGGCCGATCCATAACACATATTATTAGAAAAAACATGCCCATTAAATAAATATCAAAAGATATAATCTCCACTATCTCATCACTTTCAACAGTTACTATGTATAATCTCTTCATTTCACATATCACAACAGCACATCATCTTCACACTCAAACATCCAATACAAAATCATCATATATATATATATGCATATGGACTCTCCTAACGACCTATATGATTGTGGTACCACTCCTACTAATCATTTTGCCAGAGTTATGTTACTGGACTTTTCTCATCGTAGTTTGCCAGAGATATGTTACTGGACTTCTCCATCAATCATGCACTCCATCAGTCTTAGACTTTATATGAATGCATAAAAATAAATTCGACAAGTAACAGGAGTATACACATATTCAAATAATTTACATATTAATGCAAGACTCTCACTAAAATGCATGACTCTAGTGCAAGCACACAAATCATCAACATACTCATCATCATCATATATCACTCTTGTCATCGTTATATATATATATATCACTCTCATCATCATCGAAGATAAACATCATCACTCTCATCATCATAATGATATAGTTATTGTCATCCTCATCATCACTAAAATATAAACATTATCATCCTCATCTTCATCATAAATTAATCATCATCACTCTCATCGTATTTATTTATTATATATATATATATATATATTTAATATTAATCATCGACACTCTTTGTCATAGTTATAGGATTCCTCATCATTACTCTCTATCAACCGTTTATATCACCACTTATTCTCTTCAATAATCCAACCCTCAAGCATCACTCATTTCTACATCAACATTCCTCGATTTTATTTTATTTTATTATTCATCTTACAGACATACTCTATCCCATCATCTATTTTAGGCACTCTATATACTTTACTTCTGATAGCATAACTTATTACTCATTCTTAGTCTCAAGATGTATTCTAATTCATTATCATTACATATAATGTCTCCTCTCTATACAACTAAATTCTTCCCCACCATCGTCATTAACTCTTTCGTAATTATTCTTCTTATTTAAAACGACTTTATATCTTATTACCTTGTTCTCACATTCGTCGTCATCTTTACATTGACTATTCTCCTAATCTTAACTTAATCCTAATTTAAAGTTATCATCTCACTTTATCAGTACTTTTGTCTTCAGAAACTTTCCTCACTAAGGCTTCTTTATAATTCAAGATTTTATTCTCTCGATACCGGTTGTCATTATTATCATCAAACATTATAACTATTACCGCTTATCTGCTTTCCTACTCATCTTGCTATCTTCTAATTGTTTCCCATCCTTTTCATCTCTATTATCATTCCTATTGTCTTTCATTACCTAATTCACAACTCCCTATCTTTCTTTACATCTCGCCTACGATCATCTAACTCGACTACACTATAATCTTTATTTGTTTTTACACTTTAAACGTTCCTATATAACATTCGCCATAAGTTATTTAATTACCTTGGCTCTCTCATTATCCAATTATCAATACTCTTAAGATCATTATTTTTCACATCCTATTGTCAAGTCATCTTTTAACATCATTAAATTCACTTAGATCACTACCACCAGTTTATGTTTTAAACTTGCTATTATCCTGAGGTAATCGCTTCTATTTATGCCTGATCACACTCCCTCATTTAGATGTAAAGCTTAAGGACCCTTACCTGTACTTTACACGCTAATGGATTTATTAAAATCACTAATACTATCATAGATGGTTTAGAGTCCACTACAACGGTGGTGCTGAAACTTTATGAAAAACGCAGCATGACCCACGTGCAACATTTTAATCGTAACTCAACTTAGGAATGTCTGAATGAGGTCAAACTAAAACTAAAATAAAGATAACACCCATATCTAGAACTTTCATGAAGGAACCTAAATCCAATTCGATACAGAGAGGGGTGCAAAGGTTGGTTTTCCTAAACCTAGGCAGAGTGCACGACCTTGCTGACCTCTGCGTAGTATTTTGATCATAACTCAAGCTTTTGACGTCCTATTGGAGTCACTCTAAAGACACATGAAATATAACATTCATATCTACAACTTTCATGTTTACATCGAAACCTAAATCAGAACATAAGAGAGTCTAAAATTGTATTTCCTAAGCCTCGAAAAAGAGCACAACCCTGCTGACATATGTGTAGTATTTTGATCATATCTTGAGTTTTAGATGTTGGAATGAGATCAAACCAACTCCCAATTAAAGCTAACATGCATAGATACAACTTTCATGAAGACACCTAAATCTAATTCTCAACAGAAACGTGCCAGTTTTTTTTTTGTTTGTTTCGGTTACAGAAATCACAGATTTTCTGCGATTTTGCATGTGCGATTTAGCCTTAAGGGACCTTTCCTAACTCCGCTTTCGACCCTAAACTCGCCAAACTCGACCCTAATCTTCACTCCATGACTACCCTATCATTCAAACACTAATTCATTGTTAACCTACCTGATTATCCACTCTTTTTAAGACTAAAACTCAATTCAAAAACCTAAACTAGTTTTCCTCAATTGTCATCTTTCAATTTCATCTTTTAATTCGTTCATCATCATTCACTCATCAAAATTCACATCATAACAGCAACAATGTATTAAAATTTAAGAAAACCCTCCGATCATAAATTAAGATACCCTAAAGTGCAAAGATTCTCCCCCTTACCTCGAATTCTCTGGAAATGCAACTTTTGGTTCAATTCTCCTTAGTTAGGGTTTGCCTCCTTTCCTCTCTACTTGTCTCTGGTTCTAAAGCTCAGCAATAATGTTTAATGAATTTCTATTCCTCAATTTATACTAGGAAACTAGGTTAAATTCTTATTATTATTACTTTTCTCCCCTCCACCTATCATAATTTACTCCCTCCTCCCCCACTTATTTTATTACTTCTATTTCTCACCTCTTATCTTTACTATTTATTATATCATTCCTCTCTTTATAATTTAAATTCACATAAAATATTAATAACCACCAAAACTCTATTTTTCAACAATGGCACCCTATTTTCTCCCTAAAAATTGTTTTTCTCACATTATTCACTCGACTAGTTAACTCCTCCTTACTTCCTCATTATTCGTAACACCTATAACAACAAAGGATTTAATTTAATAACATCAAGTCTCAATGATAATAATAACAATAATACTAATTTTACTCGATAATAATATTAATATTATCTATTAATAATACTGACAATTAATATTAAAAATCGGGGTGTTACAATAGCCTTTTGAGTTGTCTATCATTTTAAAAAAATTTAGCAGTGATTGTTTAGTTTTCTACATATGAAAAATTGTGAACAAAATAGAGGGCTGCAAGTAATTAGTTTTGTCCCCACATTTAAGACTAACTTGACTATTCATGCACTAATTCGGCCATTAACTTCCCAATGCATCTACTTTACGTTGGCCAAGACACATAAATTCAATGTAAACAAACATTAACCTTTCTTTTTTCCATGTTTGAGTGGTTCAAATAATAATAACTTTTAACCAAAAGAGAAATCGATTATATAAATAAAATCATATTGTTATACTAAAAAATTTATTTCCTAAGCATTTGTGAAAAATTATGTAGTTGACAAAATAAATGAATGCATGGTGATGCAATTGATGATGTTCATACACCCGAATTCCTAAACACAATTGTTGCTTTAGGACTTCCAATCATAGATTAAGACTATAAGTTGGAGTGCATGTCATGTTGTTGCGGAATTTGGATCTTCAAAATGGTTTATGCAATGGAACAAGGTTGACCATACCTAGAATGGGAAAATACGTGTTGGAGGGTAAAGTTATATCTGGTAGTAGTGCTGGAGAAAAAGTATTTATACCGCGATTATCTCTATCACCTTAATACATCTGAATTCCTTTAAAGTTTCAAAGACGATAGTTCCCTTTAGCGGTCTCATTTGCCATGACTATTAACAAGAGTCGGGAGCAATCATTGCGACATGTGGGGTTATTCCTCCCAACGTCTTCTTTTTCACATGGACAACTATATGTTGTTGTATCTAGAGTTACATCTAGAGAAGGACTGAAAATATTGATAAATAATGAAGATAGTGAAGATTTTGATGTGACATCTAACATTGTGTATAATACTCTTTAATATATATTACATTGTCTTTAAACTATTTCCATCTTTTAGTTTTAACATTAATATTCTGTAATGTAATATTGTGCTATATTGGATTTTTGTAGTGACTTCGAAAAAATTATTTATGTTTTCTGATTTTTTTACATTTCATTACAACATATTTTGTTTTATTGTCTATCAGATTATCTTGGCTCATAAGATCCATGTGGCGCACAGGTCAAAGATCTAGTTCTTTTTATATCTTAATCCCTTACTCTAAAAGCTTATTAGGTCTTGCAACCTCTAAACCTAATTTTTCCCTCTAATAATCCTTCATTAATTGCTAATCCATATAACCCTCAAATGTTTCCCTCCAATTCCATTGCCCATTTGAATTTCAAAAGTTTGATGGTTGTATTTCCCTCACATTCTCTAATGCGCTAATCAATAAATGCAAGGCTATTTCAATTTCAAAAATTGCATTTGGCTGATATTAATTTAAACTTTTGGGATACCCCATGCATACTTATTAAGATACCCACTCATTTGTTAATAGAGCAGATTCCAACACAAGGCTACATGTACATCCCTTTCTTATATATATATATATCCCAAAAATACTGTACCTACACTCTTCCATTGATATTGTCGATCACAACTCCATCTCTATTTTCAGTCTTTTCCTTTTCCATCAAGTATTAATAACAACGACATTTTCGAAGGTGGTTTTATTACTTTGTCTGCCGGTTCAAATTCAACTCTTTCATTTGTTGTTCCTCTCTCATTTTCCCACAAATCCTCTTTAATCTCTATCCCTCTCATCTTCCACTTCAATTCTAATATCTACCACCGAGTTTATAAACAAAACTTCTATCTCTCATTCCAATTTCAATACTAATTTTCGTCTCCTTTCCTCCATCGCTATGTCGTCTTCGACCACCGTCATCACCAATGTGAAACATTGTTTCTCCTGTCGAGAAAAGTATCAAGAAAACCTCGCCAGAACAATCAAATCCTATGAACTCCATGTCTTTATCAGTCCATCTCCTTCTCTCTCTACCTTCTTTTTAATCGTAATTCATTTGATTATGAAAGGTAGTTTTTGCAAAACCATTTCCCAATTAAGATGCGATCCATTTCCCAATTAAGATGCGATCCATTTCCCAATTCCAGTGTTATATATTTTTTCTTGGTTATTTAATCTTCTACAGCAATTTCATTTTACACGAGGAAGGAGAAGCAAATAGAGATAGTTAAAAGACGACTCACCTTTGGGTTTGTACTTTGAAAAATTGAAACCAAATTGAGAGGTTGCAGAAAGTGTGACCAATGGCTGAAAGAAAATGCAACGAACCTATTCAATTTTTTCCATAACATACATTAAATGTTGTGGTAACTTCGGTTGTTTTTTATTATCCTTCTTTTGTATTTAGATGTGCTGCTGGATCAATTTAGACAGTCTTCGATACTTTTTTTTTTGTTCACTTAGCTTGGGTCTCCAATAGTGCTTTTTTGTTTGTAATTGGGGCCTGTTTTGTATGTCTTTAAAATATGCATTGATATCCATCAATCAACTGTTGTATAATTTAGTTATATTTTCATATTACTTTCTTCACAAACATGTAAGCATCTACAATCTACTTATTATGTTATGGAAATTTTGTTATGGGTAGCTTGATACATTTGTTGTTGTTGTTGTTGATTTTGTTTTATTTTGGCAGGTTGTAATTCATGGTTTGAGAACAAAGTTGAAAATTTCTGCAGTAACATGATATGACAAAGATGCCATGAAGCTATTGAGGTGGATGAAAGCAAGTTAGTTTATCTGATGTATGACTGAGAACAATGGAAGATATATGATATGTCAGCGTGATGGCCAAAACTAGCATCTTCATGTTGGAAAACATATCTTTAAATGTTCTTAAAATCAAAAGTATGATAAAATGCACAAACTCAGTTTTTCTCAATCAAGCAAACTAATAACCTTATATTTTACACAAATGCATTATGAATAAGATCCTCCCTGAATTCTTCTTTCGTACAAATAACAGGTCAATTCTTCTTATGGTTTTTGACTCCATATCACGATTCCTTTGCCTATAAAGAGAATGCTTGGGATCTAGAAATAAAAATTTTCATGCAACACCAATGTTTCTTTTTCTAACAATTGATAGTTATGAAAGATAATCCTCTATTGATAGATTATTATAGTATACAACATTCAATTATTCAATTACCGGAATTCAAGACTATCATAGATTATAGTACAACATTCATCGTTTCTTTTTTGACCAACATTAATACTATATTTAATAATACCAAAACAATGAATTGTATAAGTTAAAGTATGCTCTTCTACTATAGTTCAACGTGCATAAATGTTATAATAATAGAAATTCAATTTAAAAGAAAAATTGTACCAAAAAGAAATGGTTTGGTAGCTATTATAAGCAATTTTTATTTGACCCACATAAGCGTGTTGGAAAATGTCTTAACACTCAAATTTTTATGTAAATTATGTTTTCAATTTTTCATAGACCTTACCATAATAATTCAAAATCTCTTATGTGTTTAAATATGGATTGTATCTTTTTTTCTTTCTTTCTCAGAGGTAAGTAATACAGACTTGAGTTATCACAAGTTGAGTTTTTATGTATTGAAACATACATTAAGTAAAAACAGTATTTGCTAATTTAAATTATAGCTTATTCAAAATAAAATCTTATGTAGTAGCACTTGATAGTAGTTATTTAGTTGAGAACTATACCAAAATTTAATTCTTATCATAAAGAAAAAGTATAAGGATTTCTCATTACTATAGAAGAAAACTTTACTTCTATAAAAATTTCCCAATGCTATAGAAGGAAACCCATGTTTTTACTCTATACAGGTGCAAATTGAAGGTAATTATTCTCATACTTATATTGGGATAAGAGTGTATTTATGACCAACTTTCTTGAATAAATATAATATACTAATGTAAAATCGACCAACTTTCTTGAATCAATTTACTAATGTAAAATCAGACTCGTTGTTAAGGAAATCTAAAATGAACAAGTGGTTGATCTTGAGCTGAAATTTTGTTTACATACATATAATTGTTTATTGTTATTTTTATTAGAGTATGTTGCAATTTCGAGAGTTACTTGAATGAAAGATTTAAACATATTGATAATTGTTCAAGACAGTGAAGATATTTCACTTTTGTAATTTATAATAAATATGATTTTTTTAGAAGTGATAATATTAATATAATTCACACTAATCTCTTATTTAATAACTGTTGATTCAAAAATATTGATTTATTGCAATAATGATTCACACTAATCTCTTATTTAGGGGTAATGGAAGAAAGCAACGCAGAAGAGAAAATAAAAGAACAACTCCACCACCATGCTATGTTGGTTCCAAGAATGACCGGGAAGTGAAGGGCAGTGCAGTGGATTATTTCTATTTGAAAGATATCTACAAGCATTGTGAAAATAAAGTTTGTAATAGGCGAATACGTTTAATGATAGAATATCAATATAAATTTTGTATATATCAAGTGAATTACCAATGTTTTAAAACCATATAAATATAGTGTATTATTATGTGAACGGAGAGCAACATCTTAAAGCTTGGTTACTCGGTACGAAGTATTTCGAAATGTGTAACATTAAAAAATCTACTATATGTTTCTTTAAAAAAATCAAAGATATTTAGTGGTACATGTTTATTTGGCGATACAATATTTTCCAATACTGTATAATTTTTCCGGACATAAATTTCCTTTCAATATATATTAATCTAGTTCATCTTATAAGACTCGTGCGGCGCTCAGGTCGACAATCTAGTCTTAACTATACAGACGAAAGGAAAATTTGTATCCAAACCCTAGGATCATCTTGTTTTTTGTATTTACAGAAATGCCCCTTCTTTGGAGCCAAAATGCAAGGCCATGTGATATCATGATACTCCACCATACAATTAGCCATATAGCAACAAAATAAACCAAAATAGGATATCTTGCTCCAGGTGATATCTCTCAAAACAAAACTTCTTTCTCTATCTTTTCTCATAACCCCTATTCTCCCCTACTACCTCTTCCTTTTCTTTCCTGATTTGTGTATGATTATTGAGTATTGTATTACAATTCTTCAATTTAGTTTCAATTTAGTTTATGTGATACTGCACAGTGGCAACATAACAGTGAGAGGGGATCGCGGTGGATTGCGGTGGTACAGAGAGGGAACCGCAGTGGAGTTAACGGAGGGAGATTGGTTCTCGATTGGCCATCCAACAAAGTCTCAGCCTCATTAACACATGGTAATCTATCTTTACAGGTTTGATTCCTTCTGCTTCAATTTTTTGATCTTTTTTTCCCCTTTTCATTATTTCAATGGATTGATTCATTTTAGAAGCTTTGATTTATGATTATTGATTTGTTCTTAAATGAATTTGTCAACAATTAGCTATGAATGTTTCAGATGTTTCGGAGTGACGATGAAAATGAAGAAGGTCGAGTGATTGTTGATCGAATTTATTGAACCGCAAATTGGATGGATCGAAGACTGTAGTAGAAGGTGACTAAAAGGATGACAGGTGTAGGGTTTATTGTAAACAATGATAGTTAAATTCATTGTTAGTAAATAAAATAATGGTGATGGATGCTTATCGTTCAACTTTTTGTTATTTATTCCATAGCATCGTAAACGCGGTCATTGAAGAGAACAAGTGTTCAAACGGATGAAGCGAGCATTCAATATGGTGGAGGTGAGCCTTCCTCTATGCACAACATAAATAGACATCCATTATGTGACAATAGGAATGGTAAGCATCCTTCTGTCTTTGCATTCAAACTGTTATTGTCTTGCAACTGATGTGAAATAAGTGCTCCACACACTCATATGATGATGCAGTATATATTCTTATCCTCTGCCTCATATTTTATTCGATCTTTATCGTTATTTATAAGAGACAAATGCATGCTAGCTGATAAATTTGATGATTTGCTTTATTTTCACATGATCTTGACTGTTCAACAAAACTGTACAATTTGTTCAGTTGGTTTGCACAATATGCGTCATAGCAATCAAACCAATTTGTCCATTTAATTATTGACTGGCTGGAGATGTGATATTTTTTTTGTTAGAAAAAAAAACCCACCCCCAAATTAGCTAGCTCTCCATTGGCGTTGCCTCCATCACTCCCATCTTGCCACAAATTTTTTCGGAGGCAAGGCAATATCATATAAGGAGAGAATTGAAAGTTTTGTTGTTCTTGCCGTACAAAATTGGAATTCATTGTGTATGATTTAATTAAGTGTTTAATTGATCATCGAAAATGAATATGTTGCTTGACCTTCATTTGATTATATATTATTTGTGGAATATAAACTAACCCTAGTGGTCATTTGGTTGACCACCTACCTTATTCGTATGAATGAGTAGACGACGTGCATGAGTGATTTTGCCTTTGCTTGTGAGTATGCTTGAGGACTATCTTTGGAGCTACCTCATTTCCTTTATGCTTAGAGTCTAGTTCTAGGGCTCTGATTATGATGTTAGTGTTTTATCGTTTATTTTTCATGTCTTGATGAGATTGTCACTCATTATGTTGAGATTTGAGATTATATTTGGTGATGTATTATGATACATGTGACATGGCTATTTTGGAGATTTTATTATTGGTTGATGATATGTTATGATATTATTCCGCTACGAGTTTTGAAAAAAATTATTTATGCATGTTTTGGATTAATTGAAGATGTGGCATCTAAACTCTTTGAATGATTGTATTATTTGCGTGATTTATCGCTTTACGGGTTTAAGGTGTTACATGTCTTGCGAGCCAAGACTGAAATTTTGTGAATTTTTGTGACAAAGGCCCGCAAATTTAGCCCAACTTCAGGTGGAAACTCTCTCTATAAATACTGCATTCCTCATTCACAATTTCTCATTCAAAACAAAGAAGTTCAAGAGAAAGGCAAGCAGTATGAGCTTCCAGGGGAGGAGTTTCTCTCTCCTTACTCCAAGTTTTTCTAGGTATGTTTTATTTCTTTTTTAATTTGTCTTTAGTTACCATAAGTAACTAAATCTTTTTAGGCTAGGGTTCTAAGATGAACCTCTCTCTTTTTTGTTGGATTATTATTTAATTTAAAGTCGTTTATGTAGTTATTTTCTGTTAGCTATTTAATTTTACTATATTGCATAAGACTTGTCTCCTCTGATGCATAACCCTAATTTAGGCACTTAGGCATTGACATGGCCTAATACTAATATTTATTTCTTGATATTTATATATGTTTAACCAAGAGGTAATTAGTTAGTAACTAGCGAAATAAACCGAAAGCGAGTATACCCTGATAGTAAGTACTTAGGAGGTGACATAACTAATATTGATGAACATCTGCTGAAATCAGGTAGTAACTAGTTAGTAATTTAGGAAACAATCTACTTCACAACTTAAACTAGTTCAGTAACTCCATTCTCCTTGAACCTTGGTAAGGTAGACACTAATAGGGATGCGCATTTGTAGAACTACCGAGATGGAAAGTTTGCTATGTACTTCTAAGATTCATAGATGAGACAACCTTTAGGAAAACTCACCATCAAACCTTTGGAAATTTATGAACATTAATTTAAGTTTATGTTTCAATTACCCCTGAGGGAGTAAGACCCCACACGTAAGGATCACCGTGTGACTAGCTAGTTCAACTCAACATGCGGAGGGATAGACCGAAATTGTAATAGCCCAATTTTCGCTAGATTTATTCTATTATTTATTTGTGTGTGTTTATATGTGCTTATTTGTGATTAATTGCCTCTGTGTGTATTTTGGGTTAGGATTAGTGGATTTTAGTGTTAGAAGGGTATTACAGTCATTTTAGACTCATGGGTATTTTGGTCATTTTGTGAGCAATGGTAAATTAGTAATTTCATAGCGAGGGTTATTTTTAGTGTTTCAAGTGAGAACCATTATTTTTACTAAGTTACTATTCGGTAGTGGTAATTAGTTTTGAACCGGTAATTATTCGATAACTTTTAACCGTTAGTGAATAGAAACTTTGGGAGTTAGTTTATAAGTGTTGTGAGCCCATTGAGACATTAAGAGGGTTAAGGCCAATTGTGTAGAGACTATATAAGCATTAGTCTTTAAGAAAATTATGGTTCACAATCATTTTACAAAATTTTGAGAAGAGGTAGAGAGAGAAAGAGCAAGAGAAAGGGGCAAGAGGAAGAGAGGGTTGTAGAGAAAACTTGAAGAACCAAGAGGAACTAGAGATTCTAGGAGCTTATTTGAAGCTTTTGCTAGGATTATTACTTATTGAGGTAAGGGGGTTAGATTTCATTCATAATCTCTTAGTTATAGTTTCTTCCCTAATTTTTTTGCATAAGTGCTTATTTGTGAAAAATGATTATTATGATTTTAATTGATAAAATCTGTGCTTATGCTTTGATGTAATGTTGGGTATGTGAATTTGATGTGGATTAAGTTGTTGATGATGAAATTACAAGCTCAAGATGTCTATATATGTATACTTTGTGTTTTCACTCATAATTGATGAAATATAATGTTGTTGTTGATGAATTGTTGATGAATTCATGATTGGTTGTTGTTGTTGTTGTGAGGTGTTGTTGTTGATGAATGATGCCATGGGTAATCATAATCATAGAACTTGATATGAATTTGTGTTGTTCTTGAGGGTTTTTATGAAAAATGGGTCAAATGGTGATTTTTGTTGAAATGATGTTTTGATTTCAAGTTCTATATAGTTTTGAGTGTCTTTTATGTACATAAACCTATAAACAAACTTTGGGAACAAATCTGGATGTTGGGGGATCAAAATTTGGTTTTTGGGTGAAAAATGGTGTAAAAACCGTAACAATAGGGGAAAACTCGCTATTGGCGAAATTTGTCTAGAACATTTTCGCTATCAACCAGAATTCGCTATCAGCGAAATTGCATAGTGACAACATTCCCTGTTTTGCGTTCTTGCGTCTTTTTCACACATTTCTGTTTTGAATTGGCCTTTGGTATAAACATGCAAGTTTTAGATAATTGAATTAGCCTTCCAATGGATTTGGTTTGACATCAAAATGATTTTTAGATTTTGAGTTATGATGAAAACACTCCAAGTAGGTCTTTGAGAAATTTTAAGTAAACTTAGCATGACTATTTTCAAGTCAACCCAAAACTTATGGTTTGTTTCCAAATTTCAAAACTTGAGTATTAAGGAATTCAATTAAGGTGTTTAAGAGTATTTAACCTATGTATTGTTGAATCTAACTTGGTTTTGTTTTGAAAATGATTTGGTTTTGCAATATAGAAGAAATGATACGAACTTGTCGTAACTTTATGATTTTGATGATTTTGTCGTAGTCGGTCGGTGAAACGCACATGTATATTCAACTACACTCATATGTGATCTAAGTGTATACATAGTCGAGGCCCTAGAGTTTATTTACTTGGTTTTGGTTCATTTGTCTCTATTGGTTTAAAGTTGTAAAATGAGAGACAAACTTTGTCGAAAATGATCTTTAAAACCAAATACTTGGCAAATTTTGTGTGGATAGTTTGATTTGATATTATATGAAGATACGTGAATGATTGCTAGGTGTGGAATATGATGTTTATCATAAGATAATGTATTTTCTTCTTTACTTGGATTATGAGAAGTTGTATGTTGAACTATGTGAGGAGTTGATATTGATGAATGCATATATGTTGATTGATTAAGATGTTGTTGGTGAATACATATATGGTAATTGAATTGTGAATGTTGTTGGTGATTGCATATATGTCAAGTGATGGTGAATTGTTGGTGAATACATATATACTAAATGATTGGTGATGATGTGGTGAATTATTTGTGTGAACATATGCATTGTTGTGAGTCATATGTTCATGCATACATGACTGATGGTGACGGATGTTTATATCCAAAATGTAAGACGGGTGTGAAATCTTACATACGGTGTTTTTATTGCATCGAAGGTGACGACCTTGAGGTGATTTGGTGCCGCATGCATCTAGAAGAGTCTAGAACATTGCATGCATTTGAATAGTTGATGAGTCGTGTCATAATTGAATATGTGACATGTTGAATTTGTGCATTGGTGAAATTTGGTGAATGTTGTGATTATGTGGATTAGTGTATATGTACATTGGTGGATTTTGTTGATGGTTGTAAATAATTGAACTATGCTCTAATTGCATGTCTTACTTGTTTGTGCTTATACACTTGGTGAATCTATTTGATGATAACTATTTTGGTAATA
>Ga0228710_1007667_pt1 | contig 15837 bp, 5 predicted proteins | sample MedpolnodulmetaG_FD_177995 | JGI IMG/M metagenome (GOLD analysis project Ga0228710, IMG submission 177995) | Root nodule microbial communities from Medicago polymorpha collected in Santa Monica, California, United States - pink nodules | ecosystem: Host-associated > Plants > Roots > Nodule... | reverse complement strand
TTTTTTTTTTTTTTTATATAAAAAAGATAGCAACCTTTCATAAGACATAGCTAATGGAAATTCATCAACGCCAAGAAACAAACTTACCTTCACAGAGATCATCAAAACCATCACAGCTGCTTGTGAATGTTCATCGGTCTTTCTTTGATACATTTGTGTCGAAGAGGAAAAGTAAATGCCATAAACCTATTGACATAGAAAGTAATAAAATAAATATGACAAAACTTCTTCCTCACCCCGTTCCCTAAAAAAAAGGAAAAGCAATAAAAAGGAATCCACATTGTGTGGAGAAAACTACCTGTTTCATCAAAATAGGTAATTCATTAGCTTTCAGCGGAACTTCCCCGTTTGCAAGTGCATAATCAATCCCTCTGTATATCAATCAAAGTAAATCCATTAACAAATGCACATCGACGAGCGTAAACACATGTATGTTAGCAGTTAATTAATAAAAAAAAATACACACATAGTGATTTCACACAAACTTAAATAGTAAAAAACCTAATTTGGCATTGTTACCTTGATGGTAAAAGTTAGACCAAAAATCTAATTTTTTTGGCGGCCCAACTGAGCCTCTACCTAAAAATAGTACCCACATTATTTTCATACCGGCGACAAATTAGTCTCTCTGGTAATTTTGACTCATTACAATAAAGGTTCAAATTTAGTGCTAAATCGTATAGTGACAAAACAGTGGGTTGAAATTTTCGGTGCATAGAAACTTGAATGCAACGTCACCTACGTAACCCTAAACTAAAACACAAGCACATTCAAAACTTAAAAAAATAAAAGTGAAGAGTGAAAAATACCTGGAGAGGGAGAGACATAGGTTAAAAAATTCGAAAGCATCGCTACGATTGCCAGGTACAAAGTGTGTAGCCAAACGCTCCAGAACTTTGGTGATTCTGTATAAATTGACTAGCGACGGCGATACTGCGTTTCCGGTCGCAGTCATTGCACCTGATTCAGGTAGCGTCGACAACGGCGTCGAAGTGTTCGTTTCCATAGTGGTCCTAGAATGTTCTTACAGTAAAAAAATAACGTTGTTTTGACGGTGCGGAAATTTTAGTCAAGTAATTGCGGTGGTCAATGGTCAAATATAAATATGACAATTGTTTTTCCGACTTTGAATACTTCCTAAAAACACAAATAAAAGAATAAAATACTTCCAGCGGCAATTAACTGCGCTGTGTTTTTTAATCATTTACTTGTGTTACTAAGACACAATGAATGTCAAAAAAGCAATCTTCTATAAATATATAGTAGTACATGGGAAGAATAAGTTGGGTTTGGGCTAAATTTTGTAAGGTTTAATACATGTAGCAAATTTTATCCGCAGATACTGAGGCACGAGTTTTTTTAGCCTATCATAGATTATTTTTTAATGTTTTTGGAAAGTCTGATACAATATGTTAGCCAATTTATAATCTTATTTTAGATTATCATATTTAAATAAATAATTTGATATAGGGAAATGTTAACTTGTGCCCTTAAGGCATAAGTTAATGCATCAAATATAGAAATAGTTTATTGAAATGCGTTCATTACATTTAATTTTAACTTTTTAATGAATTAAATGCACAAAATTTTAGAGAATATTTCTTCTTTTGGATTTCTTAACATGTGTCCTAAGGGCACAAATTACCACTACCCTTTGATATATGTATAAATAGATTAATGAACTAATAAGAGGGTGAACTAAAATGAATGTGGACGAGTTTTGTTATAGGTCCTCCTCTCCTCTTTAGGGTCAATAGGAGGAGTTTTCAAGGACCATTGTGGCTCCTTCCTTAGGAGATTTGTGCAGAACTTAAGTCATGTCGGTGTTTGTTACAGACTCTGTGCAGTTATGATTGCTATAGAAAATACAGTGTTATTACAACATACTAGGGCTGGACAGCGGCCGATTCCGGTCGGGGTTCGGTCCCAAAATCCATAACCGGCCAGACCGACGGTTTCAGATCTACAATCTCTCGCCGTCCATTGAGAGGCTTCAGTTAAGGCAGTGGCGGGTTGTCAGTTTAAACAGTCGAGCGGGTGGGTTACGTCGGGTTTAAAAAGGTTTAACGGAGGAGAAGAAAATAATCCATCCAAAATCCAGATTCAACATAGATTTAACAGAGAGGAGAAGAGATAAAACTCATATTCAACAGAGATTTAACAGAGAGGAAAAGAAACATTATGCATCAAAAAATAAACCCAGATTTCAAAAGAGACGAGAAAGAAAGATTATCATATATCAATGAAGATGATGATGTAGTCTGATGATGATGTATCAAATGATGAAGATGATGAACTGTGATGAACAATGAGCATGAGCTTAAGAGTGTGAAACGGCGCAGAAAGATTCTGAACAAGAAAATAGGGTTTGGGAGAGTAGTACGTGTGTATGTGGTTTGTGTTGGGTTGAAATCATTTGGGCTTAAGGGTGTGAGTGAGACTAATGGGGTTAAGAGTGTAAGTATGTGTGTGCGAGTCGGGTTCGGTTGCTAGCGGTGTTGTCCACACCTCCCACTGCCGTCCACTACTAACCAATACAAACCGGTTTATCCAACTGCCCAACCCGCGAACCTGGTTTTGCCCCGCCCGTTTCCCTTTATTTTCTCGCGGGTCAGATGGTTCCGGGCGGGTCGGATTAGTTTGTCCAGCCCTACAACATACTATTTTCAGGTTAGAGAGTGATTCCTTGTTGTTGGTTAGGGCCTTCCACGAAAATGGTAAGGTCTCGTGGATTGTCCACACCCGTTAGAGCAATTGTAAAAAATTGGCTAATCAAACAAACGCTACATGTACTCCTATTCTTAGGGATGGGAATCAAGTGGCTGGCGCTTTGGTGAAGAATGATCTTGGATTACGTCGCTTTACATCTCAATGGTAGAATGACTCTCCTTTATTTTTAGGCACTTTGTTTTCCAGATATTACTCTAATTTGCTAGATTTTAGAATCACCTACTTGTAATTTTGTTGTACTCGATTCAAGTCTCTCATTTCTTTTATTAATTTAGTGCTTTTATCAAAACAAAAACAAGATAAGGACTTATAGGTCAAATTCTAATATTTAACACAAATTTAAAGAATTTGACATGTAATATCTTATGTTATTTTTTATTTATAGTAATACATTCAAATATATGAAAATTAATGTAAACTAAAAAACTTAAATTAATCAAAAGTTAACGATTATCAAATTTTATTTAAAGCATAAATTTTAATATAATAATAATAGTCATAAAATTATTATTTACCTAGACTCATGTCAACCGGTCGGACTTATTCACGTCCTTGGTCATTGACATATATGAATGGATGTGTTGTGTTTTTAAATGTTGATTGACTTCATTTTGTTAAAATAATACATTTAGGCAAGATGCGGTGCAAGATATTCCAGCATGTAGTACGACGTCATGACTCAAGGTTGTGTATCATATTTATTGCATATTTCTAGATGTGATGTTTGTTCTCTTGTGCTCCAAGTTACTTGGTGTTTCTGGAAGACCCGTTTTATGTCGGTTAAAATACAGTGTGTTTTTAGAAGGTGTTTATCGTGCGTCTCAAGCTACTTTACGTAAGAGGGGTTTCTCATATTTAGGGGGATTCCAATATAGAAATACACATATAATATTAGGTGAAGAGGCAATGAACACAGTTTGTTCAAATAAGATTAAGAACTAATACTATCGATAGTGAAATTCCTTTATTGAGTGGATGCTTTCCAGAGTGGGTGACGCTGCACCAAACTAGGCTATCAATATCTTATGTTCTTCTTGACTGCACTTTATTTATTTCTGTTGTTTGTTTATTTCGGTTAAAACTAAAAATATAAATGTTTGTTTCTTTCTTTCAGGTTATAACAAACTAAACTAACAATGATTATATATTTCAACGACACTAACAATATAACAAAAAAAATATAATCTAATTTTTTTAAATGACACCAAAAACAATCTTTATTATAGAAATTGTTTTTTTTAGGGATTATTATAGAAATTGTTGTATAAAGGTATAATTGGGATAATGAAAAAGTAAATATAAATATACTCATCTAGTTTGTTACATTCCTTCAAAAAAATCTAATTTGTTACATTTTTTAAATGATAAAGAAAAATAAAACAGACATATATATATATATATATATATATATATATTCATATCGTGTTTGTTATATTTTTTTTAATATTTTAATTTATCCTTATCTATTTGTTACATGTGTTATTTGTATTAAAAATTAGTAACATTTTTAAAAAGAGAAAAAGCTAGTCCAAAAGAGCTGAAAGGAGGTTATTTTCTTTATACTAGAGAAAAGACGTGCACGCCGCTCTTTTTATTGCGTTAACATTTGAAAATTATTAATGGTGTTTTTTTTATGAAATTACTAGCGAAAAGACGGGCCTGCTCTTTTTATTGCGCTAACGTTAGAAAATTATGAACGATGTTTTTTTTTATGAAATTTTGATTTTGATTAAAACTAAAAATATAAATGATTGTTGCTTTTAAGTTATAACAAAGCAAACTAATCATGATTATCTATTTCAATGACACCAACAATATAATCAAAAAATATAATCTAAATTCTTTTTTTTAATGACACTAACAACAATCTTTATTAAAGAAAAAAATGTTTAAGGGTATAATTGGGATAATGAAAAAGCAAGTATAAATATACTCATCTAATTTGTTACACTTCTTAAATGATAAAGCAAAAAAAAAACCATATATATATATATATGAGTCAGGATCCATTGATACCAGGTGTCAACGAATTCGTTAACACCAAATCACATCCTTTGATTTTATTTGATCCAAAGGCTGATATTTGTTTACTTAAGACTATCTTGTACCATATCTTATTGTGATTTTTATTTTCTAATTTGTTCTACAGGTTTCTCTCTCTAATTACTCATGATTTCAAATCCATTAAATAATTTTTTTTTTTTTGTTGAATGTTCTATTTTCAAAAAATGCATCCAACAATTCAGATTCAGATTATTTTGTATTGGTGATATGGTGTGGAAGACAGAATCAATTCAACAATATTATTATGTGGCATGAAATTCTAGCATTTCGATTCAATGACTTAGGGGGGTGTATTGGATTAGGATTTTAAAGGACAATTTTTGCTTAAAAAAGTCTCAAAGATTTTAAAAGATTTTGTAGGATTTTAATGACTTTCATGATTTTAAAAGACTATCAGGATTTTCAATTTGGATTTCAATGGATTTACATCATAAGATTTTAAAAGATTTTATGAATTTTAAGGACTCGTTGAAAAGAAATGATTACAACACACTCTCTATCGTAATATTCTCAATACATGCTCTTATTTTTTATTTTATTTTTATGATAGGTAGAGAGAGGGAGAGAGAGAGGGGGGAAGAGAGGAGAGAGAGAGAGTGAGAGAGAGAGAAGGGAGAAAAGAGAGGAGAGAGAGAAGGAGGAAAAGAGAGGAGAGAGAGAAGGGATAAGAAAGAGATGGTAAACTTTTAAAAGAAAAACAATCTCAAGAAATCTCATGTCTTCATGAAAGACTTTTTCTTGTTAAAATTTCACTAAAAAATCCCACAAAATCCATCAAAATCCAATTTATTAAACAATCCTTCATAATTTGAATGACTTTCAATACCATGAGACTTTTTTTAAGTGATGAAAAGTCTTGATTGAATACTACAAAACTTTTTTTAAATTGCAAAGAGTCTTGATTGAATACCACAAAACTTTTTCATAATTAAAAAGTTTTTTAAAATCCCTTAAAATTTTAATCCAATACATCCCCTTAATTTAAGTTTTATGGACGATGAGAAGAGATGATGAACAAAATATGGATCAAAGTAACGGTGTGATTGTGGATAAATAATTGTTTTGTAATTGAAATATGAAATTAAGTTAAATATATTTATATTTTAATTTTTGATTCCATTAATCTACACCACAATCGAATAGTGGGATTTTGATTTTCATGAGCAGCGCATTAGATTGGTGAAATGTTTGAGCATGTGCAAGCACGGGAAGGATATGGATTTGACATCACAAGTAATTAGATGAATGTGCACCAAAATTATTTTCATGAAAGAAGATACAAAGTAGAAGAAACGTATGCTGCACATTCAAATCAAAATTATTTAATGAATTTGAAATCATTGGTTATTAGAGAATAATCACGAGTAATTAAAGAGAGAAATCGATACAATAAATTAGGAAATGAAAATCACAATAAGATATGGTACGTGATAGTCTTAAGTAAACAAATATCAGCCTTTGGATAAAATAAAATCAACGGATCAAATTTGGTGTTAACGAATTCGTTGGAATCTGGTGTTAATGGATCGTGTTTGTTACATATTTTTTAATATTTAAATTTATTCCTATCCATCTGTTACATGTGTTATTTGTATTCAAAATTGATGATATTTTTGAAAAGAGAAAAAGTCGGCCCAAAAGAACTCAAAGAGGTTACTTCTTTACATGCATGTTCTGTGTTTATCCGATTCAACTAACTATCCCGATATTTACAGTATTATCCACTCACGCGTTTTAAGCTTATCCAATGTGCTTTGTTACTTGTTCTTTTCTCTTGATCAGTTATGAATTCTCTTAATAAAAGGAGAACTCGCATACTTCATTACTTGAGCTCTAAGCACTACCCTAAAGACAAACACTCACACGCCGGTCTTTCCGCTATTTTTACTGCGCTAAAATTTGTAAATTAAGAATTATGTTTTTTTTATGAAATTTTGATTTTGATTAAAACTAAAAATATAAATGTTTGTTGCTTTCTAGTTATAACAAACCAAATTAAACATAATTATGTATTTCAATAACACCAACAACAATCTTTATTGTAGAAAAAACTGTTTAAGGGTATAATTGGGATAATAAAAAATTAAGTATGAATATACTCATTTAGTTTGTTACACTTTTTAAATGATAAAGAAAAAAACACACATATATATTCATATCGTGTTTGTTACATTTTTTTAATATTTAACTTTATTTTTATCTATTTATTACATGTGTTATTTGTATTGAAAATAGAGGGCATTTTTTGAAGAAAAAAATTCATTCCAAAGATGCCGAAAGGAGTAGTTTTTTTTATATAGTATAGATATCTGATTTATTTTGTTACTTGAGTTCTTGTTCCTTAAGTTTCTATAGATCAGTTGTGAATTCTTTTTACATAATATAGATATCTGATTTATTTTGTTACTTGAGTTCTAGTTCCTTAAGTTTCTATAGATCCGTTGTGAATTCTCCTTATAAAAGGAGAGCTCACATACTTCATTACCGAACAAGGCTTGCTATTTATCGAACATTTTTCCTCTCTTCTCCCGTCGAGTGGTATATTATTCATGTTTGAGGCTGTTCGGCAGTAATTCTTTCACCTCCCAGATAATAAATTTTGTCAAATCCTTGGTCTTCATCTTCATCTATTTACGTAACTGAAAATACTCCATCGTCGTTTCTTGTTTTACAAATCACCGCATCATGTATCAGCCAGTACGCAAGGAACCAAGTAGCAACAAATGTTTTGTGTACACTTTCGCAGCATTTGTTTTCTGTTGTGCAATTTTATTAATTTCTGCATCCATCCTACGAATCAAGAATCCAGAGTTGAAGTTAGCATCAACTACATTGAATCAAATTGGTTATAACGATGGTTACAACGATGATTCACCATCTCCTTTCTTCAACGCAACAATCAACACATATTTCAGTATTTGGAATCCGAATTACGGTGGTGTATTCAGTTATGAGTATAGCAATATTAAAGTGTTATATTCTGGTGTTAAAGTGGGTGTTACGAAAATTCCTAATGACAAAGTGAGCCAAAGAAAAACCAAACATATCAATGTTACAGTGAATGTGAATTTTCTCAAGTTAATAGTTGATGGGAATGGAAATTTTTCTAGTGACTTTAATTCCGGTATGTTGAATCTTACAAGCTATGTGAAATTTAGTGGTATTGTCCAGTTGATGAAGATTTTTCATAAGAGAAAGACATTGGAAATGACTTGCATTATGAATCTCAACTTCACATCACATGCAATTCAGGGTATTCATTGTTGATAAGAATTTCTGTTTATAATAACACTGATCTTCTGCTGCTTGATCTTCGTGTTCTTTTTGTTTTTGTCTTTCATTACTTACACCTGCATAAATTTAAGAGAAACGTTGTTTGGTCAATAATTTTGTTCTCCGACCATACTTTTTTATATACGATGTAGATGGATTTGGTTTTCTTTTTTGTCAAATATATGTTGCTAGTTTTATTTTTGATGAATATGTTGCTAGTTTTTAGATGTTCAGATAATATTTCTCTAAAATTTATTCTATGTATTTCGTATAAAAAGATTGCTATTTTTTGCCACATAGTACCCGAAATATTCCTTCCATTCAAAAGGAGAAAAAAAAAATCGGTTTCTTTAGCGTTGATTTAACAATTGATCATAGTTTCTAAACACGGCCCAATATTAGTCTCTAAATTTTTCCCAACTCTTCATGTTTCTTTTGATCCAAATTAAAGGTCTCTAAATAAGTTTTTCATCATTATCTTCATTAATGTCAAAACCTTGAGAAAAACCTTCGCCCAAGAAAATGAAACAAAACTAGAACAATTCAATCAATAATAATCATAACTAGAGTGTTCAAAACCGAACCAATCAAATAGAAAAACTGCAAACCAAACCAACCCAAACCGAATCCGCAAAAAACCACATTTGGTTTGGATGTATTTGGATCACTTTTTTACTCAATCGCATGGTTTGCCTTGCGGTTTTCATTTTACCAACCGAACCAAACCAATCCGCAATATAATAAAAATACTAATTAGAATCGACGTCACCTAGACCAATACTCATAGAAACACAATGAAAACTTTTAAAAAATGACATATTTTTTCTCTTGTTAAATTTCTTCTTTGCTTTTCATTTCAAAAATGTATCTATGTGCTACTTAAACTTTTAGAGAATGACAAAATCTTAGAATTTTACATTTCTTACAAAATAAAATTAATTTGTGTCCACTTTTTTAATTTGGTTTATGTTATTTGCAAAAAATATGTTGTGTTTTACCTTTTTAACTCGATTTTATTGTTAGAAACAAAAAAAAATTACTGTCTCAAAAAAACCGCACCAATCGATCCAACCCAAACCGCATTGGTTTGGTTCGGATTGTATTTTAAAACTCAATCGAACCAAACCGCACCGTGAACACCCCTAATTATAACAATCTTTCAAAAAAATAATTAATTACAACAACTTAATATTCAAATTTGATAAATAAATAAGCAAATATTATAAATTAGGTTCAAGTTGGGAATTTATGGTTCTAAAATGTTGTCGAAACTGATAGCTCTCAATAATGGAACCACCACGATAAACTGTCGAAGAATCATGTTTGATTTTCCTCTGTCCTAATTTGAGTGGGCTAGTTCATGCATAACTTTGTTTTGGCTTTAAAGGGCTCCACAAGTGGATGATGGAATTAGACCCCTCTTAACACACTCAAATTAATTGGTCCTTAGACCAAATACCGAGTTTTTTTAAATTTTTTTTACCGCTCTTAACACACTCATGCATGCTTAGGACTAGACATTTAGAACATAGTCGATAGGGATGAGTTAATAGTAGATAATCCAATAAATAGTAAATGTATCATCACATTAGAATTTCGATTCGAACACAATCATACAAAATTGATTTATAAGAGAGTACTTATACACATTTTCAAATCATATATAATAGTTGTTTCAAAAAAAAGGGAGAAAATAATATCCAAATAAATTGTATTTTACAATGAATAGTGAAGTACTAGTATGTGCTGGTATTGTACGTTAATATCACATTGATTGATATACATAATTTCGATTTTTTTTTTGAAGTGATAGTTTCGATATTTAATTATTTGCTTATCCTCACTTTCAAATTTCAACATGTATGAATTTTTAGTTGCCAAAAAATTTCACCATGCACTATTGTCTTTAACTTATTATACGAATATGACCAACCGTATCCTGAGTACAATGCCCATGTTGAAAGTGTTCTAGCTTAATATTGGAGATATCTTACATCAATCATCAGTGTCAATAATCACACAACAACCAGTGTCCAGTAGAATACAAGATGTGTTTAATCACCAAATTATCCATCTTAGAAAGGGAAACATAAGCAATTCAACTATCAAAAGTCAAAATTGTGTCCTCATCTTCTCCATCCCCATCAATTATCTTCAAACGTCCTTCAATTTGAATTCTCTATGAATTAACATGTTGTGGATTTATTACAATTAATCTTGTTTCCATCATATCATTATATTATTATAAGTTGTCAACTTTGAAAACAAACAAATATGAGACAAAGATAATTAATTGAACGTCCACAAGAGATTGGAGTGAGATCATGAATGTGTTTTCAACTGGGTCCAAACTCTAAATAATCCCAAAAAACCAACATGATTATCAATCATCTCATGTAAATTTGTAGGGTCAACTTCCCTTAGAAGAGGTATCTTGGGGTCCAAGTCCAAATGTGACACAAGGAGACAAATTTAATATCCTAAGTTGTCTCCGGCACAAAGTATCAGTGCACTAAAATTAATTATTAAAAAATAAACAACACAACTTCACCAATTCCAATATCTACTTAAAGAGATGATATTTGTAAACTATTTTTTGAACAATTTTTTATTTTCTCTTATTTTGGATAAAAACAAAAGCAAGAAATAAGACAAAAAAGAAAATAAAAACATGAAAGAATTGTCCATTAATAAATTTCTCAACGAAGAACAGAGCATCCACAATGGAGACACTCATTTTTAAGTTTTTAAATGGATCCCACGTATACATATCACTCATTTATAATTAATAGTAGTATCTAATAAGCACTCAATCACTCCAACTCAGATCTCACACAAAGTTCTTAAATGAGACTCACTAATCAATTAACAATAACTTCATATTATTATATTTCAATTTTTAATATTAAAAGAGTGCAGGTCCCGTTTAAAAGTGGGCACCGGATTAAGACCCTCCCAATTCAAATAGTTAAAACCTCCCAATGGAGATGGTCTAAGACCCAAATAAGCATGCAAGGATAGGAAATGAAAGCTCTTGGCATTTTTCCACTCTACAATGTGAAACTCCATTTCAACCCTCCTCAGTCAAATACACTTTTTCTCTCTTTTTCATCCATCCAGAGAGAAAATCACATCATGTTCCTATCTTTCTTTCCCACTTCTCTGACCACGTTTTCCCTTTCTCTCGATTAACTATGATACTCCATATTATTAAAAGGTTCCAACTTTATCAAATCAACACCAATTACTATTACTTGAACAATTTTTTTCCTCATTATCTGGTTTCTTTCTGCCAACACCTTGACCAACTAACAAAGTGTTAAAAAATCATTAAATTAAAACACCAACTATTTAGTCCAAATTATGAAATTAATGAATGGAATTGAAGGCTGCAACCAAAGCAAGGATATTTCCTGATGTGGTTGATTATGTACTATTGCATCTTTAACATAGATAATATAAGTGTTACATTAAATAAAATAAATTAGTACAATAGATTTTACATACAGAAAAAGATCTGATTCTTCCTTCACTTTATTGGAAAGAAGAGCTTTGAACAAAAGAAAGAGCTTTTCCTTCATCTCAACAGTAGTTCTACTCATGCTACAATCTACATATCCATCCATTACTGTCTTCCTTTCTTCAACCTGAAAGTCTCTTGTCACTAGATTTCCTTGACAATTCTGGTGAAATCAATGGATCACTCACAGAAGTTTCACACTCTATTTCAACAAAAAAAAAAATCAAAACTCTTTTAAAACCATTTCTACCATAATTAATAAAAATTAAAAATTTAGAGACTTGATGGATTATTCACCTCTGGAGGCATTGAAGGATCTCTTGCAATGTAAAATAGCTCCTTGAATTCCATCTTGCTGCTGCAAAAGCGAATCATCTCTCCGTTTCGACGACACCAACACCGGCGGAGAAGCGGCCACTGCCGACGACGCAGAACGGCTCTTCCCTAAATGTTTGTAAACAACTCTAAGCCCTGCTGGAATATTATTATTCGCCTGTTTCTGACTCTGATTCTTTGCATTGTTTTCTTCACTTTCACCTACTTCCGTCTCTATTTCTGCTTCAACCTTTTCACCAGGGCTTGATTTTTCCCCATGGCTGTACCTACGAGAAACCCTTATGTAAAGAGGTTTCACCATTTTCAAATACTTGTGCATAACTACTTCCTTCGAGAAACGTTTCTCTTCCAAAGGTGATAATGATGATTCATTTTCAACTTTCTGGTTTGTTTGAGATTTGTTGCTGTTTTTGGAACTGTTGTCTCTGGTTAAAAGTGAAACAATAGGAACTTCTTCAACTTTGAATTTGATTCTCTCTGCTTTGTGTTGCTTCTTTTCAAGAACAGAATCGGTTTTAGGTTTCTTGAGACCAGACATGAAGACACGAAACTTGGTTGCTGACTTTAACAATGAAGCAGTGAATTGAGGTTTGTTGTTTGGTTCTGAACTGTTGTTGTTGTTGTTGTTGAGAATGAAGGAAGAAGGTTTCAACTGAACAAGCTTTCCTTTGAAGAATAAATCCTCTGAAGGTGACAGTGAAAGATTTGCATCACTTCTTTCATTGTTTGAAGGTGACAGTGTTATCTTAAACTCACTCTCAGTCTCAGTCTCACCACCATCATCATCATCATCAGAATCTTCTTCTTCTTGTTGGTTGTTACTGTTGGTTTCTTCAAACCCATCTTCTTCTTCTTCTTCTTCTTCAGGTGCAGCAAACTCTAAGTCAAAGAAAGGACCTTCATCATCATTGTCGTCGCTGCTTCCAGCGGTGGTGAGGATAGTGGTGGTGTTGACGGTGGTGGAGTCAGAAGAAGGTGAGAGACCAACTACAGCACCACCACCTCGCCAATATTTGAGCAAGCTAAAAGCTTCCATTGTTGGGAGAGCCAGTATAGTAAAGAGAAGAAAATACAGTGAAATATTTTGGGCAGTGGTGAGAAGAAAAAGGAGAAAAGAGTGAATATTTATTTTTTTTGGATGGGGAATGCAATAGGGAAGAAGAAAATATATTGAAATTTGAATAATGAAATGAAATAAACAGTGTGTTTGTCAGTATGCTTGGTTGCAGGGTAGTCATGTGAAAGCGGTCAGATAAATACGGAGAGAGTAAATATTGGAGGACAGAGGAGAGTAGAGTAGCTTTCATTATTCAATTCAATCACTCAAACCTTCAATTTTTTCCGTGACAAACAATCCTGACATTCAATTCAGTCCCCAAAAATAATGTACTGGGTGACATGTTACTTCTACTCTAGTCTAAAATACATTCATATACTATCATTCGGGTATTTGTTATATGATATATTACTGTGTTTAAATGAAAAAATTACTCTTATAATTAATAAAGGGAAATATTAACCGGTGCCTCCGGGCACTGGTTAAGGATACTAAAAAGGAAAATTATATAGTAATTATTGCATTGAAAACTGTGTAATTAATCCATAAATAAGTCAACAAAATTTCCTTTTATGATAATAAATTCCTTTTTTTGTATGCTTAACCAGTGCCCAGGGGCACCGGTTAGCATGACCCATTAATAAAATATTGTAAAACTGACATGTAATTAGTTATAATAACAAATACTCCCTCCGTTCTAGATTAACTGAGTCACTTGCTCATTTCACATCTATTAAGACAAATGTATAAATAAATGAGAGAGAAAAATGATTTTAAGTGTTCTTGTTATGTATGGTGCATTCTCCACTATCATAAATGCAAAGTGGAATATATTGAATTATGAGTGATGAAAGTAGTATTAATTAGAGTTATAAATGGAAAAAAGTAATTAATGTTGTATTGAAAAGTGAAATGACTCAGTTATTTTAAAACACTTTTTTTTTTGTAAATTGCTCAGTTATTATGAGACGGAGGGTTTGATAGCATTTAACACCAAATACATCTTGTACTTGTTGTCATTTCAGTATAGTTTTCTTGTTTTACTTTTTGCATTCTTTTTATTTTATTTTGTTAAGTTCGTCCTTGTGGAGAATGAGCATTTTTACTAAGTTTTGGAGTCGTAGAAACGTTCAATAACCTCTATTTCCTTTCTCTTACTTAGGAAATGCATTCATCTTATTTAACCAAGTTTAACCAAGTTAGATTGATTAAAGCACAACAAAATCTAACAATAATTTGTCGATGTTATCAATAAAGGAACGAGAGCTGAAGTTCATATTGAGAAGATGAAAAGATCTTAAACATCATAATTCACTAATATTAGGCAACCTTATGATGAATGAAAATGAAGGTAGATTGCTTGTCTCAAAAGGTTTGAATCATAAGAATAACCTAAGAATTTTTAGGATGTAAAATTTGATATTCAAGCTTAATGGTCCTCGTCAATAAGGCTAGCCATGAGAATATGTAATCTTGTTGGTGAGACAATTCTTTATTGCTATAGATATAGTAAATAAAACAATATATAACATCTCATTCTTAGGCATGTATTTTCGAGGTAAAAGGAAGAAATATGATTTGAATCGTTCGTTATAACAATGAACTATGATGATTCCGAGACACTTTTCAACATTGCATATTTTAAAAACAAACATCAAATTGTTTTTCAATCATCTTGCATCCTTTATAAAAATACAAAAAAAACAAATATATATTTTCTTTATTTGCATACTTAGGGTGTGTTTGTTACATGGAATAAAAATGTATTCCCAGGATTAACTTTCCTAGAAATGTTAGCGTGAGAATTTTATTCTTAGGAAAGTTTGATAAAAGTGTTTGTTTGATGATTTGAATTCCTGGGAATTCTTTTTTAAAGCCGTGATATAATTTATTAAAATACCCCTACTATGTAAAACATATGTCTCCTCAATTTTCTCTCTATTTTTTTTTTGTTGCAAAGCATCGAGTAATCAAACTAACGGATTTGATAATTTTAATTTATCATACACCAATTCATCCATGTTTATGTACTGTTACTCATACAATCAGAATCACATGAGTTTTGTTAAGTTCTAATTGAATTATCCACCTTGAGTATTACAAGTGTGTAATTTGTAGCAAAACCTGTGTACAGGCAATAAGAAAATGTGGCACATAAATAGGTAAAAACGTGGGATGCCATGCGGTTAAAAGGGGTAGAAATGAACTTTTGAGATATTAATGGATGCTAACCGCTGGGAATAAGTCATTCCCATCCTTTGTGTTGGGAATAAAAAATGGGATAATATAGTTGAAAATAATTATCGGGTATAATTAATTCCTTGGAACCTTTTTGTATGCACGTGTACCAAACATTGGAATAAATAGTTCCCGTCTTACATTCCCAGGAACTTAATTTGTAAAGGGGAAACAAACGCCCTCTTAGGAGAGAAAACAATACCTTGAGATTCACAAGTTCCCATGGGATGGATATTTTATTACGACGATAAAATCATACACTTGTGATGATTTTACTTGCCCAAACCACTTGCAAAAAAAATACCCTTTATCGCTGTTAATTTTCAATCTAGTATTTTTGTGACAGTTAACTTTGGAGCGCAACCAACGACGAATACAACTTATAACTCAGACTAGTATTAAATTTGTATAAGTACATATGATTTCATTAAACGAGATGAATTGAGTCGTTTGTAAACTTTAAACAAGTCAAGTTCGAGCTAAAGAGAAAGTTATCTAGTCGAGTTTCAAGTTAAACTAATTCTGATTAAGTCAAGACCAGCTAATACGAGTTCGATTTAACTCCACTCATTTCCAAGTCTTTTTTTTTTTTTTTTTTTTTTTTAAAATTCTTTTTTCT
>Ga0228710_1007666_pt1 | contig 15837 bp, 10 predicted proteins | sample MedpolnodulmetaG_FD_177995 | JGI IMG/M metagenome (GOLD analysis project Ga0228710, IMG submission 177995) | Root nodule microbial communities from Medicago polymorpha collected in Santa Monica, California, United States - pink nodules | ecosystem: Host-associated > Plants > Roots > Nodule... | reverse complement strand
GTTGTTAATTATTGTTGTTTAGGTTGTTAAATTCCGTTGATGAATTATATGCTTAATATTATTGAATGTGAAATCTCACCCCTTCTGTTTGAATGTTGCCCCTATGTTGGTAACGTGCAGATAACCAGGATTAGCTGCTGATGTGAGTTGACTCTCTCGTGCGTCGTCTTAGGGTCGCTCTGATACGTAACGGGATGGGGATATTTGCTATGTTTTCCATTGTTACATATTGTTTTATGAACTATGTTATTGAACCCTTTTGGATTAAGAGTTTCCTTTAAGTTATTTATGTTGAGGCCGTAGTGCCAAAGATTGTTGAACAAAGTTGTTGATTTTGAAATAATTTTCCGCTGTGATATAAATGAATTTTTGACAAGGTTGTTTTGATAAATAGTAACTTTACTCTATTTACGTTTTAAAAGTAGTGTGACATTCCGTTTTACGTTGAATACTCTGATTATTTGTATTATTTACAATGTTGGGAAAACGGGGTGTTACAATTTACACGTATAAGGGGCCCTAGTTTCAACTTAGCAATATCAACCTCCTTTATTTCGACATTGCCAAAAGCTATGTCGAATTCTTGGTTGCTTTCTTCTGATGCGACAAAAGCAACCTTTTCTTTCCTGAAATGTTTCTGAGTTCTGGCTTTTTCAGTCTTTAGTCTTTCGACATGTCGAACTCTATCGGCCAACTGGGCCATGTCTCTCAAGTGTTGAGTGTCTAATTTCTTCAGAATGGAATAATCTAGGCCACCAGCGGCCATTTCGACTAACTCATGTTCAGGCACTTGAGTGAAACATCTTGCCTTTAACAATCTGAATCTGTTGAGGTAATCATCAATAGATTCAGTGGAGCTTCTCTAAACACTCACCAATTCTTTTAGACTGGTCTTCGATTGGCCCATGTAGAATTGTTCATGGAATAACCTTTCCAATTCAGTCCAATGTTGGATCGAATGCAGTGCAAGAGTAGTAAACCATGCGAAGGCATTCTTTGTTAGAGAATTGGGGAAGAACTTCAACCACAAATTCTCATTATTTGCTAGGTCTTCTTCCTCCACCAAATATCTTGCGATATGTTCGACAGTGGACTAACTGGTATCCCCTGCAAATTTGGCAAACTTCGGAATTTTATAACCCCTTAGAAGTTCCGATTGTAATACCAATTCCGACAAAGGAGAAACAAAGTTTTGTCTATGCAGGCCAATATTTAAACCATTTTGAGCCATTATATTTTTGACCAAATTGGCTATATTGTTATGTACTCCTATGTTTTGTTGTTGGACATTTCGAACAACTTCATCGGCATTATCATCTCAATCTATCAAGATCACTTCAGGTTGACCTTGTATTACTCGTCCGACCGGTTGGGGCTGAGGCACAGGTTGTTGCCTCTGAACCATTTGTTCAACTAACCGCAACGGTTGTTGATTTTGTATTTGTGTAACCAGTTGTGGGGGTGCAAAGAAATCTGTTATTCTCCCCATTTGTGTGGTTAAAGCTTGGTAACTCCGGTTTGTGTCCCTTATCAAAGGATTAAATACAGTACCAATTTGTTGTGTTAACAAATTAACCATTTCGTGGTTACTCTCATCCATTTGTTGTCTTAACAAATTCATCGAATTTGTTGTCAACGGTGATAGAGTATTCTGACCAAAAATGTTGGAGCTTTAGGGACTACGTACGTTGTGCATTGTGAACGGATTTGCTTGGTCTGCAAAAGCGGAAGCACTATTATGTACATTTGCCATCATTGAAGTTGGCATACCATACGGTTGTTCCCTTGATATGTTCTGTACATTTACACTTCGATCATCAAGTCTAGGTCTGTTTGAAGGAGCACTCGTACTTGGCATACTGGTAGTCGAAGGAACACCAGCGGTGAATGGGGGTATAAATGTTCCCATTTCCGGTCATGTCATTTGAGTAGACGTCGAAACGGTTGAAGGAGCGGTTACTCCCATTTCCGTCGAGCCTGGCATAACCATGGTTGCCCCCACAGGGGTTGACACGTTTAAATCTCCTAAAGGAGAGGTCGCTTGTAAAGGTTGTGCTTGTGAAGAGGATGAACTAGCACGAGCCATAGATTTACCACTTCTCAAATGCATACACAAACAATCTTGGTGTTTTTAGCAATAAAGTTACCCAGAAATAGTAACAAAATCCTAAAAACGGATGTATTCAAAGAGATAGAATTTGTTGAAATTTTTTCTGAAAACGGATTTTGATTTTGAAAATATTTTAGAAAATCAATTGCACAAACTAGGTCCCACTGGGGGTGCCAATTTGTTTTCCTGTGATTTTGACAAACGTGGCTAGTTCTGATTATTACTAGCGATATCGAACGAGAAATCTCAAGACCGTTGTGAAAAAGTTTATTATAGGAAAAAGGTTTTGAAAAAAGGCCACGAGATGCACTCAGGTTGCTTAGAGAGCAGGATGAGTTTGAACAAAAAGGCACTGTCTCTCGACAAGTTTGAGTTTGCAAGTAAAAGCTTAAAATAAAGCAAGATAAAAGTAACTTAACGCACATAAACTCAAGGAAAATGTAAAATGCATTGCATTAAAATAAAATGGGTGATCTACAAATTAGTTTACATGCATTTTGCATAACTCGTTTCCCTAGACGCCGGTAAGTGTTGTAGAATTCTGTATATGATTTGCGACCCACTTTCCGGCTTGGAAACTACTATTTATACTATAAAACTAGATGGCGAACCACTAAGCCCATGATCAACACTTCCTCCATCTTGGACAACTACTTGTCCCACGTTTTCCACAAAAAGGAAACCGCCTCATTGCTTGATATCATGCTTTCCCGCCCTTTTGCTTGTCTTCGACGCGAAACTACTCTTTCAGCCTTTCTTCGTCGAAACTGTGACTATGCGCCTTAGGCTTAAAGCTTCGTCAAGATTCTCCAATTGAAATGAGAAAACTCTTCGATTCCTGCAAAGTAAAAAGGTCAAACAAATGTCGACCAAATTAAATGAGTCTGTCAAATTTACAGGCTAACACCTAGACGGTCAGAATTCATTGGTAAAGCCTTGATACTATGATGTATAGGGCGTGCACATGTTATGGTCCGCCTATGAGTGAGTTACTAAATGCACCGGGGTCCCGTGAAGGATTGGGTCTTGACCTGTTTGTGTGTTTATATCTTTCGATATTACTTATAAGCGGGGATTTTTTTGGAGAGTATCACGTTGAATTCTGCTCTTTACCCAAATGTTTTTGCTCATTCCCAAGTAAAATGACCAAAATACCCCTACATGACTTAACATACGCCAGTGTTAATTTTGCGTGAGTTAAGGCATGTTGCATGAGTTAACTCACACTAATGTTAATTTAAAAATACTGCAGCGTGAGTTAACTCACGTTTCATAGTATGCAACTTTTTTTCGAATTTATTTAAATGGTAATATAACTAATAGAAATAATATAAATGCTAATATAAATGATAATATAAATTCTCAAAAACGTTATTTAAATGACAAAATCATAATATAAATTCTAATATAAATAAAAAAAAGGAAGAAATGAACAAGAATAATACATATATGACCTCATTTTATTAATGCTTTGATACAATTACATAATTTGATACATTTTATTGGAATAAAGTAAATCTGCTTCTTTGAGGTAAAAATAGACCAACTTAGGGGTAACAGAGGATCAAGGTTGGTGGCAAAAGAGACCAATCATCTTAGGGAAAAAAGACAAAAACCCTTCGGGGTAAATCTAAATTTGGTTCTTTTTATACCCCCAAGAAAGAGTCTTTTTACCCACCGTAAAAAGTTTTTGGAGTAAAAAGAAGCAAATATAATTTTACCCCAAGGGTTGACCTCTTTGTGTCCCAAGTCGGTCGACCTATTTTCCCCCTCCCTTGACCCTTTTTTACCCCTAAATTGGCCCTCAAAAAAGCTAAAAAAAACAAAAACTATAAAGATGAAAGAGAAAGAAGAAGGAGAGAATGTGAGGAAATGGTGAAGGTTTAAGGGGATATTTATTGGGGGGAATGGTTGCTTAGGTTTTATATGTACTAAATGCAGTCAAAAAACTGTAAAAAAAAACGTGTAAAAAATCAATAAAATCAAGGTTGAACAACTGACCAATGTCAAAAAAACGTGTTCTTGAGTTTTGAACACCGACCAAACTAGCGTGAGTTAACTCACGCTTGGTTTAACACTAGAGTGAGTTAACTCACATGGCATGCATGGGATAGCGTGAGTTAACTCACGCTACATGATTTGAAGTTATTTTATGCAGACTAATTTTACCATAAATAGGTTTTGAATAAATAAATTCGAATAAAAACTAGTTAATCTCAGCGTGAATTCAAATAAAGAATTGTATTAAATAAATTCGAATAAAGTTTTGTATTAAATAAATTCGAATAAAAGTTACATTATATTACATAAAGTTCCTAAATATGTTCTATAATTACATTACATTACGTTCGGAAATGCACCTTCCAACTACAACAATTATCTTACCTCTGAATGGGGTAAATTCAAACTTGCTAAACAACAGCTCTCAAGCATTCATCCGAAAGTTCTATTGTTTCATTCAAAAGATTAATTTCTTGTTAGTTTGGTTTAGATGATGTAGTCAAATGCCAAAAGAATGAGGTCCAGTCCTTGACACTTCAATACCTTCATCTAAACCAAACTAACAGGAATTTAATCTTTTGAATGAAACAATAACACTTTCGGATGAATGCTTGGGAATTGCCGTTTAACAAGTTTGAATTACCCCATTCAGAGGAAGACAATTGTTGTAGTTGGAATGTGCATTTTCCTACCTAATCATGATCTTTTGGCGGAATCAGATTCTTGATAATATCTTCAGTTGATCTTAGCAACGTTACCCGCATATCGATCCACTGGAACATGTTGTGCTCCCTAAACATGCTCGTCACATTTTCGTCGTTCGTTAATTCCACCTAACTGAATGATAGTCTCCCCTCGTCGAGCGTTGGACGTTTATATCGAACATATTCCACCCTCCTTGTGTCTCCGGGTTGACTCCTTGGTTGAATTCATTCAGTTCATCCTTGAGACCTCTTAACGTTACACTAAGGCACCGAACCTTCAACCTCTGAGGTTCTTTGCCGTTGAATTGAGCATGAACGTCGATCCACCCGACCATTGTTTCAAATCTACACAAAAAGAAATTAAAAACAATCAATGAAAAACTCATTCAAACATTTCATCAAACACTTGGAGTGAAAATTATATATAAACCCTAAAAATGATAACTACAACATAAACATGCAAACATCTAAACAATTAATCAATATAAGTGATTTACCTGTAACATTATATGATTTCTTGGCAAAATAATCAAAATTTAAACTAAACCCTAAAACTAAAAAAATCTAACCTAAGTGTAAAAAATCTAACATAATCATGCAAACATCTAAACATCATAACAATTAAGCACTATAAGTCATTTCCATGTAAGATTCTATCATTTCTTGCAAAAAAATAAAAATTTTAACAAAACACTAAACCTAAAAAATTCTAGTTTAAGTGAAAAAATCTATCATACCAACATAATTTAAGTGAAAACTTACTTGTTCTTGTTATTGGAGTGTTGTTTGATTTGAAGTTGAAGGAATTTCGGATTTGGGTAATTTGAGAGAGATTTGAGAGAGATTTAATTGGAAATGAGAAAATGAGGCTCTGCCTAGACATATAACAACATGTAGCGTAATATGGTTATTTCACTTGAGAATGAGCAAAAACGTTTGGATAAAGAGCATAATTCTATCACGTTTGGTGCCATGAAGGTTAAAAAAGTTTTCGCGCAAGGATAGGGACGAGGAAGAAAGTCTAAAAAGAAACGTGAATTGGATCTTACTCCCAATCTTGTGGGTACCGGTCTCCAAACATTTTATTAATTTTTTTTATAAGTGTATCCTAGTACTCTATATGTTATATATATTTGTATTTTCAAACTATATGTTTATAAATTTTGGGTTTATGTGATGTTTATTTTTGTCAAAAGGCTCACCATTATATTTTAATTTTTTTTATATATATATTTTATGATTAAACTTTAATTTTTGTACTTTTATTTTGGTTGAAAATAATAGAAATTTGATAATTTTTAATCTAATATAATATATATAATTCTGTATCGTATATCCGCATTACAAAATTCACTATTGGATTAAAAGTTGTTATAGATCATGTGTTAACTCTGTGGTATTTAAGGGAATGAGTCATAGTAATTTAATATTAATCAGAAATCATTTGATATGTCAATGACATACATCAAAATTAGGTTATTTGATAAAAGTTCATAAAAAATTATTTTTTATATATCTCATTGAAATATCAAATGATTTCAAATTAGTATTATACTTGAGGTGTTAGCTCAATGATAAAGGTTACAAAGTTCGAATTCCCTCATAAACGGGCGTAAAATGACATTCATGTTACTTTAATTAATAAAGATTTTCCCCTTCCTGAACTTTTAAGAGTAACGGCAAATTTTATAAACATAATTGATATGATAATGGATTTTAATCCAACGTGCATTTTATAACACATTATCTAATATATTAAATGTTTAGTTTGACATTGTAATATATTTATATATATTTGGTGTACAGCATTCTAATATATATACACACACTCTTATCAAATATGTATATTTACTTATTTTTTGTTACAAAAGGTATGGCATGATTCTTTTTTAAAATACATAATACAAAATATTTTTTCCTCATAAAAATAATATAAAATATTTTGATAAGAAAACAACAAATCCTTTAGATAAATTTATAAGAGCCTTAAAAAAACTAGGGTTAATTAAGTAAATAGTTCCTATAAATATTCATAATTTCATTTTTAGTCCCTGTAAAATATTTCGTCAGCATTTTTAATCCATGTAAAATTATTCATCAACATTTTTAGTCTTTGTAAAAAATTTACGTCAGCATTTTTGATCCCTAAAATGCTAAAGGAAAATGTCACAGAGACTAAAAAGTGTGATTTTATTTTGTAGGGACTAAAAAAAATCTAAATATTTATAGGGATCATTTACTTAATTAACCCAAAAAACTAACAGAGAAACTTCTCTTGAAATCGATCTTATATATTCGAATAAAGAGTAATTAAAATTAATGTAAAATGATCAATCTAAATAATTGATCTAGATTTCACATAATATGAGTCTTTGATTTTTCTTGGGTTAATTAAGTGAATTTTAATAATAAATGAGAATGCTAATGAGTGTCTTATAAGTATAGGTTAAAAAATCAAACCAAGAAAGTTTATATAAAGAAAGTGATGTAGTTATTATTTAATCAAAAGTATCAACTTATATTTTTTTTAAACATCGATAAATTTCTTAATCAATGTCCATCGAAAACCAATTAACGGGACCCATAAATAAAATGAAACTCGTTCTAAATACAAGGTGACGCACAAACTTAGAAGTAGGGATTATAGGAATCAGTGAAGTCATTCTAGCTAAAGAGTAAACGACCTCATTAATTAACCAATCTCCTAACAAACACTACTTGAAAATTTTGATAAGAATCCAAAGTAGGTCTATAGTACTTGAGGAGGGGAATGCGCAAGTGGATTCAAGTGCCTTGGTAGTTGCAGCTGTAGGTAACTCTCCTGCCTTTCCGTCGCACCCTGTTGCTACTGTCATTCCGCATCAATGTCCTATCATTACCAAAGACTTGGAGGTAATTCAACAGGCCCTAGTAGTTTATGAAGATGTTGATGAGCAGGGGTTTACTGTTGTTGTTTCCAAGAGCAACTGGAAGAAGCAAAAAGGTTATCAAACCCATTCCAAGGGTCCGTTACCAAAATCATCTCAATGAGATAGTCACGGTGACATGGTTACGGATACGATTTCGTGGGACATTATGCTCGAGTTTGTTCGGGGGAATTTCTTTAGGGACCGGTCGGGTTTACCTAATTTTTGTTTTTCATAATTTTTACTTTCTATCAAGGGTTTGGTTTGGTCTCCCTCTTGTACATATTTTTCCCTTTTTTCTATATATATAATATATGGGTGAGCGACAAAGGATAGAAGTTTCTTGGGGGTGCCGACCTATTTGGGATATCCAACAGCTCCGTCTTTCTCACTCTTGATTCAGTAAAAAAAAAAGGTCTACGATAAATAACTAAATTCATAAATATGGTTTGAAGAACGCAATGTGTTGATGATAAGATGATTTGGATAGAATATGAAGCAATAGATTGTTGAACTTGAAGTTGATCATTATCCCCTTGTTTATTTCCTATACCAAACTAAAATTGCACAAGAAAGAATTTGTTGCACAAATTCATTTTCACTCTCATGAGTCATGTGCAAGTGTTTGGAAACTGTACTCCCTTCAATTTAACTCTCTTCCTAATAGACAACTCATCATAAGCAAATTTAATTTTATGGGACATTTCCAAATCATCATCCAATACTAAGTAACATGTTGTGCCAGGGGAAATTAAAATGCCAATTAAAATATGATACGTTATAATTTTGAAATAAAAAATAACACATACTTTTACGATTTAAGTATTATATGTTATATCGATGCAATGATGAGTTAGTGATAAAAGTAGGATTAATCTTAAAGATGCAATTATGATTCAGTGCTTAGAGAAGATAATGATGATAATATGAGATAACGACAAGATGATAGGACAAATGATCAGTTTAGTTCATAATATCATAACATCATAGTACTAAAATGACATGATTAATGATGATGTTATAATGAGACATCCATGACTCTTGTATTAGTATCTCCCAGATACTCTTTAAACATTTAAAAATAAGCAATTACTTCATCCCTTCTTATTTATAAAAAAAATTTGTGTCAACATAAATTGAATCTAAACATTCAATTTAAAATCTATTGCTAATTCAAAATAAAAATTCCAAATTAATTCCTTGATCAACCTTCATCCTTTTCATCTACACCGTCTTCTTTAAAATATGAATCTAAACAATCTTAATTTAAAACAGGAACATGTTAATGAGTGCTCTATTGACACTTGTTAAGAAATTTAAAAAAGAAAATATCATCTTAAAATTGTGTATTCTATCTACTTTTTATAAGTTGAAAAAAAGTCATTTTTTATTTAAATTTTGTCTTTTCTTTCTATTTGTAATTCTTTAACAAGTGTCCAAGAGACATTTATTAGCATTTCCCTTTAAAATGTTTAGCGTTTAAAGAAAAATCCAGAAAAATAATAACCAAAACCTAGTAAAAAAAACACAATGACTGAAATGTGTTCTACAAGATTGTATTGATTTTGTACAACCATGTTCATAATCTCCTTTTCCATTCTCACCTTCCACTTTTTCTTTTGCATTTTCCACATTGAATCTCAAATGGATTCTTTCAATAAATGGATCTGAGAAATAAATGATCAATTATTTGGGTGATGTTCTTAAGAATAGGGTAGAAAAGAAAAATATGATGAAATTAATATATATTTTTTGCATTAAGTGAGGTGGAAAAAGAAGAAAAATAGGATGAAAAGAAAAAAGTCATCAAATCAACTTAGAAAGATAGTGAATAGGAGGATCCAAGTGAGGAAAAAAGTGAATAGGAAGACCCAGTCATGGAGGTAGAAATAGATAAAGATATTAGTAAGGAAGATGAGAAGCCTAAGAAACATGAGAACTCAGAAAATAATGAAGGGAAGAAGAAAGACGAGGAGGATAAAAGTTTGCAGCAACCACTCAAGGTACTAGCAAAACTTAAAGTTGAAATGTTATGAAGCCCTGATACCTGACACGATACGGATAAGATACGATACCGATACAGTGATATGAGAAATTTTTCAAAACTCTCGATACGAAACGGCCTCGATACGTTATTAAAAAAATTAAATTTAAAATTAATATAATATAGTATAAGTGCACAATGTATAAACATAACTAAAAGTGATAATAAACAAACATTCATACTAATGAAAATGATCAAAACTAGTGACAATTACATTTTTTTTCTGCACAAATTAGAATATAGCTAAACATCATTAGTATCATCCAAAAAGAACATCATTAGTACTATCAAAAAAGAACACCATTGTCTAATGTTGACTACTTAATAGTTAACACTAATTGAGATTGAAAACAAACAATTTTAAAACAAACAATTTTTTCCAATTAGAGAGAAGAAGAGAAGATGATATTAAAGGGAGAAGAACAAAAGAAACATAACAAAGAGAGAGGGGAAACAAAGTATAACACACCGGAGGTGTTGATGGGGGCAACGATGATGCTAATGTTGAGATTGAGTTAATCGGTGGAAATGGTTAGAAGAGGGAATAGTTATCGCTTAGTGGTGACAAGGAAGCCACTACAAGAAAAACATTGATTTGGGATCTGGGACAGAATTTTGAACAAAATAATTTCGTCGCAATTCTTACTGTCGCAAAATTTTGGGGACGGAATTACATCGTCCGTCACACGTTTGGGACGAAATCTGGGACGGAATGTAATTAAATGTTTTATCCCAATTATTTAATTCCGTCCCAACATTGCGACAGAAATCTCAAATTCCGTCCCAATATTTGGGACAAAATACTTAAAATCCGTCCCATATTGGGTTAAATTTTTTATTTTTTTTAAATTATTTGTTGGGATAAATTTATATAAAATTTTCAGTCACAAATAAATAATGTGCGACAAATGTTGTTATTTACAATATTCTTTTTTGATTTTAATATCCTTATATTATGCACATTTAATTGTATCATAACAATTTCAAAAAATCATTCCAAGAGTACAATTCAATTTGTAAACATCAATAGTTCTATAAAAAAACATATAAGTATCTAACGAAATACCAAAGTATTATCAATCATCCAATAGGTTAACCTTCTAATAACTTGAAGGTATACAAAATAAAAAAACTCAATCAATTCTTAAGTTCTAATAACTTCCTCGAGTCTTTAGCAGTGTTGAAACACAAAAACCACGTACACCAGCAATTGTTGATTTGTCTAAGAAATATTCAAGGTTTGATTCTATACAAAAACACAAGGAAAGAAATAGTCATAAACATGTGTACCCCAAAGGCAATGTCAAGCTATCAAAAGTTAACAGCAATCAACCACATTCAACTTCTCCTTTAATTTCATAATCAACTTTTCCAAACTAATGACTAGTGCAATCATCTAATGTTTATGTGTTTATTCCTAATCAACGAAAGTCAGAGGAACAAGCATGCAAATCAAGAAATTATAGAGAAAAAATACATTTAACAAGGTCACACATGATCATGAACAAATAACATTAACAAGCAAAAATCACAAAGACAACAACGTGAACAAGCAAAAATCATACCATAGGAACGCAAATCGAATATAGGGTCTTCATCTAAATTTCTTATTAAACATTCAGGAGATGGCCTGTTGTGGCAATATTTTATGACAGTTTAAATTTGTGGCTCTCATTATTAAGTTATGGCCGAAACTAATGAAATTTGTTCTCATTATTAAGTTATGGCAAAAACCCAAAACATAAGGGGAAAACAAGTAAAAACCCAGCCGAAAAACACCACACACAGTCTCCCTAAACTATCAACACCTTTCCTGTCAAATGGCATCCGAACAGCATCACAAAGTTAGCCGAAAACAGCAGCTCACAGAGGCTAAAACAGGACAAAATAATAGTAGGAACACCGCAAAAAATAGCACCTATAACAGCCATCACCAGCATCAACATCAGATGCCATGATATTATCATATGTCATCACCATCATCACATATAGCACCTATAATATTATCATAGATGCCACAATGTCTTTAATTATTATTATAACTAATAAAACATCAGTATCAAATAGCTATTATGTGTATGAAACTTACTGTCAGAACTTCTTCAGCCCCAATTTCATTACCACTCAACTAAATAAAAAGGAATACATTTAATTCAAATATTACCTAGTTGCAGCAATTGGATTGTGAAAACGCCTCGGCTCTTACAGTCTTTGATTAAGCTACTTCGATAACACCTCAAGTTGATCCAAGTTCCTATAAACATAGTTCAAAATTAGATAAATCAAAATACATTTGATTCAAACACCATTTGATTCACACACTAGTTGGTTTCAATGTAAGAAAGGATATTTCAAAATACACACCCAGCCCATCAAACTTCCATATAAACTATGAAGCAGGGTATTTTTTTTCAATCACCCACACGAATAACAATTTTCAATCTTCACAATGATGAGTAATTACAATCTCTTAAATTTCCTTTGACACTTCATAAAATGCACAACAATTAGCTCATCTCTCATACAATAATCCCAAAACACAATTAATTCTACAACTACCCAAGATATAAAAAGTTAAATAAATAAATAAATATATAATATATCAAGTTGCAACCGAAATATTGGCGCCAAAAATCCCGCCCTCATTTTCCCCAAAATTTTGAACTCAAATATGAGACGGAAATAAAAATTCCGTCTCAATTTTGCGACATAAACGATAATCCGTCTCAAATTGGAGACAAAATTTTAATTCCGTCCCAAAACAATAAAGATTTATTTAATAAAATATTTGTGACAAAAATGTGTCGCAAATTCCGTCCCAATTTAATTATTTTAGGACGGAAAATAATTTCGTCCTGAAATTCCGTCTCAGTTTGTGTTTTTCTTGTAGTGAGCCTATTTTTTTGGGTTAGAAGATACAATATGTTTTTTTAAAGAAATATGTACTTTTATTTTCTTATTCTTTTATTATTTTTTTTAAAAGAAATATGCAAGACAGAAGTATCGGTGTCGGAGCACTTCTTATACATTATTTTTTTAATGAATCATTTGTCTCTTATAAAAAGGTTCAAATATTAATTTATTTTTTTTATAAATCAAGTAAATAATAATTTTTTTTAATGACATATAGAAACAAATTAGTAAATCTCTTTGGCGAGGCTACAAAAGAATCTCCATTAAGGATGTAAATGGATATCTATGGATGCGGATAGTTTGACATCTATGTCCGCTCCATTGGATAAATATGAAATTCGTACCATATCCATATCCGTGCGGATGTCCGTTTTGCGGGTAATCTACGGATTTTGAAGTATCACAAGTTTATACAGATATCCATTGATAACATTTATAAAATAAAAAAAATGTTAATATTTTTTAGCTAAAATTTAAAAACAAAAGTTTATTCAAGACATTTTGTTTTAGCAAAACATAATATCCATACATTACAACAATGTTCAAAGGTATCAAGGTTTTTTCTTAAAAAAAAAGGTATTATAGGTTTTTTTGCTTAAGAAGTTAAACGCTATTAAAGTTATTTATGTAATTCACTAAATTTAATAGCAGATATGGATATCCGCGGGTGCGGCTACCATTACATCCGCATCCGTATCTATTAATTAGCAGGTAGTTAAAATATGTCGGAACATTATGGTTGAACATTAAGTAACGTTGGAGCAAAAACAATTGATACAATATGTCGATGATGGACCTGGTAATTCCTTTGGCAGATGGTGAATAGCAAAACTGGTTACACCTTGGAAGAGAACTCTCATTGTCAATACTTTGGGAAACAATATCATCTTCAAAGTAATTGAGAATAGTTTGAGAAGAAAACGGACTAAAAACAGGATCTATAAAATTGTTAATATGATCGCATTTGTGTTGAAAATGATTTGGATAAACCCCTAGGCCCTCATATTATCATAGAGGTTTCAAATTTCCCACAGAATATGAGGGCCTCCATTTGATATGGTTCTCTTGTGGCAATATAGCCACAAAACATACATGTGTATAATTAGTGTGTGGATCGTTTAAGCAATAAACAGCTGATACAACCCCGTAAACATTGATAAACCAGAAGTTACAAGCAGTGAAACCGCGGCAAAACCATTGAAAACACGTACTGAAGAAATTAAGGTCAGGGCTGACATCACACATGGAGAAGGCGGGGGTTTGAACAATAGTCATTAGTCCCACCTAACAATTTCGGTATTTTTGACAACGAGCTACGACCGATGACACTCTGTCATTACTAGTTTTGTAGACATTTTTCATGTAATTTTTAGGGTAATTCATCAAGAAAATAGGAGTTGAAAGCAAAAAAAAACCAAGATTTCGGATTTTCAACAAAAGGCTAATTCGGGCCCCGAATTCCAGGCACCAGAAGTCATGTTCATTCGTAAAAAATCGGGCTCCGAATGGGAGCATTCGGGTGCCGAATTTCCCAGATGGGGAACACGTTTTTGAGCACTCGGGCACCGAATTGGTGGGCTCGGGGGCCGAATTTGACTGGCTTATAAATAGAAAAGTGCGTTTTTAAATTAAGGGTTCACGTGGAGCAGAGGCTTTGCAGATCTGGTGGGCAACCATCAAAACTAATAGTCAATCATCCATTACATGTATGAATCCTTAATCTTATGTTAGTTAGCTTATACTTTAGCTATGAGTAACTAATTCTCTTGTGGTTAAATCCTGAGATGAATCCGATGTAATTCTATTGGAACCCTAATTTGTTGAACTCCTTTGAATTTCAATGAAAGTTTAGTCTTTATTCATATTACTTTGTGTTTAATGCTTATTGTATGTTTATCATCAACTACTAACCCTAACTTTATGAATATGCAAACTGATCATAGAAGTTGAATGACCACTAACCCTGACTTTTAATTCTGAACTAGGTAATAGGTTTAACCTAAGTAATAAAGTTAGAGATAGATCATTATTAAGTTATGACATAGGGATTAACGTTCTTTCAATACCTCCAACGGTTTCGAATTCACTTAAGAGATTAAGGGGTTGTCACTTATGGGGAGAATTCTAGGTCAAGAGATTGAGTAGAATTACTAAGTTAATCTGTCGTGAAACTAAATGATCATTGATTGAACTAGGAGTGCGAATTACCATAGGAGAGCTTCGGAGGATTCGAAGGACATAACCATTCTTCTCTCAAATTTTCTAAAACCGATCTTTTATTGTTTTTAATCTGTTTATGTTACAAATCAACTCAACTGCCTCGGGCATCAATACAAATTTATTACATCCTTTTTAATAATGAAATTGCTAAGTAGAAGTTAAATACAGTCCTCGTGAAAACGAATTTTTATTACTTCAATTGAATTTGGTTCACTTGCCAAATATCTATCAACGACTTGGGACAAAAGCGACACTTTTTACTGTGCTTGAAACCGAAGATAATACTGATGCTAATATTATCAAAAACCATGTGGTTGTGAATGCACCAAAATACCTCAATCGATTCATCGAGAGAGAAATAAGCAAGGAGAAATAAAAAATACTCAAGAATATTAAGTCTTTGTTTGCGAGTTTGGAGGGGAAGGGAAAGAAAAATATGGGGGAAAATGGAGAAATCTTTCAAAAATTTTAAAAGAGTAGCTTTTTAGAGAATGTTAAATTAATGCATATGATTACTATTTTTATAATTTTAAAAATAATATAACAACATAAATTAAATTTGAAGAATTCATATAAACCCTCCAAAACCCCCCAAAACTCTCCAATATCATTTTTTAGTTCCTACAAATGAGGAGAGTTTAGTATCTCTTATTTATTAAAGTTAACCCGGAAGCAAATGTTTGCCCTAATTTTAACCTAACCCTAATGTTTAATTTTACTCTAATACCCCTGTTTAATTATTAACCCTATTTTTTTCTTCTCAACAAAATCACACATAATCTCCTTTTTTTTTTTTTAAATGTTCTCAACACATCACACCTAATCTCCTATTTTTTTGGACAAAACAAATCTGTCTTATCTCTTATTTATTAAAGTTAACCCGGAAGCAAATGTTTGCCCTAATTTTAACCTAACCCTAATGGTTAATTTTACGCTAAT
>Ga0228710_1007661_pt1 | contig 15841 bp, 12 predicted proteins | sample MedpolnodulmetaG_FD_177995 | JGI IMG/M metagenome (GOLD analysis project Ga0228710, IMG submission 177995) | Root nodule microbial communities from Medicago polymorpha collected in Santa Monica, California, United States - pink nodules | ecosystem: Host-associated > Plants > Roots > Nodule... | reverse complement strand
GCATTTATCCCAAGGCACCATTGTAGTATAATTAGTTATATATCTATGTTGGTTTCTGAAGAAACATTAGATGATATTCACTGCAAAAAATAAAAATAAAAATAAAAGCATTGTGGAATTGAATAACATGTAGCTGACGGTGCCTGCAGGTTAATTTTTTTTTTTTAATTTGCTACTAGCTTTCTCACACCTATTTTTTGATAAAATTGGTGTTATATGTTTGTTATCACACCTGATTTTGTATTCAAACAGGTGTTATATGTGCAGTTTTACACCTATTTTAGTGTAAAAGCGGGGTTACAAATACATATATCACACCAGTTTATTAGGAAAAAACAGGTACAATATGTTGTTTTTATACCCAATAAAAAACAGGTGTCGTATCTCAAACTTACAACACCCGCTGATATAACCCCGACAAAAAACAGGTCTTAAATCTCAAAAAAACAGGTTTTGTATCCCTGATTTGCACTAGTGGTTGCTCTTGACGAAGAGTAATGACTTAAGGGCGGGCATGTTTTACAGCTCGTGGACAGTCAAGGAAGGAGTACTTTCCCTAATATTCGTTAGATGAATAAAGAGAAGGTTTGAGCTTGCCTCTACGTTTCAAAGCTTCTTCGGCATTCTGTTGTAGCGATCGTTGGTTCTAACGGAATTACCTCACAAGTTCTCCACTTGAGAGTTGGTCGAGCATTAGAGACGTGTGCGAACGTCTTTGGAGTTGGGAACCATTCATCTTAGATAGCTAGAAATGCTATGAGAATTGCGCAAACGTGTGTAGAGACGCGCTCGCTATTCTCCGAGCATTTTTGTTTCATAGCCAGACAGGTTCGGCAGTTGAATGATTTGTGTTCGGCATGTGACTACCCAACTATCTTTAGTCGGACGGAAAGATTCCCTCGTCAGGAAGTTTGGTCGATTGTCATTCCGCAATTAATGCCCACCTCTCGAGGGAAAAATTGAGAGGACATGACCTTTGGTTTCTGGGTGACATGTGTAAAGGCTATTATGGTACTCGAGTACCTAGCGCTTGAAGAGTGTTCTTGGTTTGTGTTTCCAAGGTGCCATCAATACCGTTGATCTGATCTTGACATTTGAGGAACCATTATATTTAATCAGAGCCCTTGGATGGATGGTTTGATTTGATCTAGACCATGGATATGATATTGAAGTGGAGAGTTGCGTATGATAGGTTGTACCAGATTGAAACTTCGTGACCTTTGAAAGGATTGTTGAGTGAATATAAATAGTTCAAACGCTTGTTTGGAACATTTCATCACTTCATATGTCAAAAACTTAGAAAATTTCCAAGAGTTCTATCGAAGACGAAGCATTTCTGAACCTTCAACTTCTCACTTCAAGCCCAGTTCATCCATCGTAACAGGTAATGTTCTGATTCTCCTTCTTCCCTTTATTTTTATGCTTGACTTCCTTAGTTTCATGTTTAAGAAACCGTAGAAATGCATGTTTTTAAGGTAGAAGTTACTCCGACTTGGTGGTTTTTGCCGTTTGTTACGGTGGTTTCCACCGTGTGTAAGGAGTCTTAGGAGTTCTGCTATCTGTTTTGGAAGAAAACATTGGTGACAGGCTTTTTAGTGTTTTTAGGGTTACGCCCAGTCGTTGTTGTGCATGGTCCCTACGGTTGCTCGCTTGTCCGTTTGAATTGCTGCCATGTTGTCAGAGTGTTTTGAAAACCCTTTTTTTCAACGATCAAACCAGTTGGTTTGAAGGAGAGATGAGTGTGATCTTTTTAGGTTGATCCTCTCTTTGCTTTTCCCTTTCAGGTTTGACCATGGCAAGTAATTCTAGCAGGGATAGTGAGGCTGCGCACGAACATTTTTGGGTGGGGAAGGAAATCCTAGAGGCGGTTTCGCTTTTCTCGACTAATGGGGCAGCCAGAACCCCATATTGTTCGATTGGGAGGAAAGAAGACTTGGAAATTACTCTTCCTACTACCTCGGATATGTCTTGTTTGCGATTTTCGGCGAATAGTATCCCTATGTATGAGGCTGTCTTTCAGGAAGTGGGCTTCAGGCTTCCTTTTTCTCCCTTCCAAGTGAGTGTTTTTGAATGGATGGAGTTGTGTACTTCTCAACTAAGTCCAGATTCCATTGCCTATATGATAGCCTTTGAATTGGTGTGTCGCTTCTTGCGCCTTCCCGCTACCAAGGAACTGTTTTTTGCCATCTTTACCATTCAGCGTGGATTGGATAAAGAAGGCGAACATAACTAGGTGTCCATTCGTCAGCGTAAGGTGCTATTCGAGGCCTTCAACTGTGAGACCACTAAGTTTTCAGAGGAAGTTCTGAAGTGGCTCTGAACAGCATTCTGAAAGTGGTGGAATGCCCCCATGAGGATGTTGGGGTTGTGTCAGTGCGTGTTCCCCGCTTTCACTTCTGCTGGAGTAAAGACCATTTTAAGCACGGGCCCGAGATGTTCAGGCATAGTTATACCAGCTTGTCTAAGCGGAACAAAACGAGTTATGCCCGAATCCTTGAGTTTGTGGGCTCCTTTTCTCGATCGGAGGTGCTGAGGATGGCAACCTTGTATTAGATTCGCGAGGGAATCAGGTTACTATACTCGTATGATTGATACTCGCTCGTTAGTGCTTTCCAAGGATCACATGAGTCAACTGGGTAGGTTTGATTTGCTTGTCCTTTGTCACTTGTCTGACTTATGCCTTTTATTAACGATTTTGCTTGTGTTTCTTTATGCAGGAAAGATGTCTTACATTCGCTCCTTGGTGAACAAAGCTAACTAGAAGGTCATTGGCCAGAGTCATGGTAGCAGGAAAAGGAATGAGCGTCGAGAGCGGACGGCGAATACCGTGTTTCTTGTATGTGTGTCTGATGACCCTGTAGAGGAAGAAGATGATCCTCTTAAGAGAAAAAAGATTGCTCCCCTTGATAAAGGTAAGTAGGTTCAGACTCAAGCTCTGGTTTCTTCCAAGGATATCTCTTCTGCTGGTGAAGGCTTGTTTCAGCTTCCTAAGGTGTGGTTGGAGTCCAACCGCTTTGGTTCCCAAGCGTCAGTTTACCTGAGTGATACTGAACTGAAGGCGATTCGTGACTTGGGGGTTGCTAGTCGATCCCGAGTAGTGACAGAAGGAGTTGTTAGTGCAAGGAGTACTTTGGAGGTGGCGGTGTACATGAACAACTCCTGCATGGAGGTAGTGGTGCGTTCTGATGTCGTTACCTGCGAGAGGGGTGAAATGGCTATGAAGATGGCAGAGATGGAAGTTGAGCTGGCGTCCGCGAGGAAGGCTAACTCGGAAAAGGACAACATGATTGCTTTTCTGAAGAAGAAAGCAGATTTGGCGTCCCGTTACTATGACGAAGTTGAGAGAAGCCCGTGCCCAATTTGATGCGGAGAAGAAAGTCCTTGAAGATGCTCTTCATGATGCTTCCTTGCCTGGCGAGGACGAGACCGAAGACACAGCTGAGCTGGCCCGCCCTACGCTGGTCTACAGGATTGAGGAGTTGGAGAGGAACCTGGTGGGTGCTGCCCGCCATGGTTTTGACAATGCAGTGGATCAGCTCAAGGTAGTGAACCCTGGTGTGGAGTTCTGTTAGGACAGAATCCATTTCTTGAAGTATGTCAGGAATGGGAAATTGTTTCTTAGGATGATGACGGGCATGTTGGAAACGTCCATGCTTATACAGCCTTGTAATCTCTGATAATCTTTGTTTTTTAACCGGCCTTTGCACCACTGACATTGTGCGACCCCTCGTGGCTTGCATTTGCTTTTCGATCGTTCGGTTTTTTATCATACTTTTTGTTTTGAAAATGTTTGTTTTTATTTTCAAGTACAATGTTTCGAATCGAGTGCTCGTTGTGTGAGGCTTTTTATACCGTGTGAAGTATTTTGTGAGAGCGAACTATATGATTTGCATGTTTTATCAAGCAACAATTCGTATGCTCGAGTGTTTTCCGTTTCTTGGTGCTCGTCTTTTATGAATGAGGCGACCTTTGAAACAGAGTAAATTCGCCAAGGTGGAATGGCCTACCTCCCGGTAGTCATTGTTTCGATGAAATGAATTAATGACTGGAGAGTTTTCCATGTTCACTGGCGATCCGGTACTTTGACTCGTTGTTTTTGAATTAAAGTTTTGCCCTTCTTTCCCATGTATTGTTGCTCGGTTGGAACGTTTACCTTTTGCGTTGTTTTGCAAGGGAAAATCTGGGTGTGAGAGTTATAACTTTTACGTGGAGTATTTGTTAGAAGCATTTCACATCCAAGAGATTGTTTATCTGAATGTGTGTCCGAAGTTGTGTTTCGGACAGAGAACAGCGGATGAACAAAGAAATCAATCTAAGTCCAACGCACTGAGGCGTGAATCACCCATCGCGAGCTGGGGTTCTACCTAACATGCCGAGCATGGATGTCGCAGTTGGTAGCGAGCATATTGAGGAGTGGCACGATTTTCCTCTTCCGTTGTAATTGCTCGTTTTTTGGAGAGCGTGAAGTTCATTGTATTGAACTAAGTATGTACATTATAACAGGTTGGCTTAGTTTTGCCATCTAAGTGTAATACTTTTTGAGCTTTTCGGCATTCCAAGTTCTTGGAATTGTGCCTTATGAAGGTCTTCGAGTCTGTAGGCTCCCGTTCCAGTTTTCATTCGGACTCTGTAGGGTCCCTCCCAGTTGGCGGCGAGTTGATCGGTACGAAATCGTGGGAAGTGTAATCGCCAGAGAGATTATTGCGGGAACGTGCAGAGATACGTTGTGGTTCATTTGAACCGGTCTTGCTTGCTCCGTGCACCCCCTCGCGGGGAAGGGGTGTGTTGCAAGTAATGTTGCCAAACGTGATATTTGGGCTTTGAATTCTATTGGGCCTAAGTAAATGGGCCAAAGCTCCTTTTGGCCGGTCCAGAACAATATATATAAGATTTTGTGTTGTCTTTCTCATTATCCCAATTATACTTTAAAACAATTTGTTTCTATAATAATGATTGTTGTTGGTGTCATTAAAAAGATAATAATTTAGATTATATTTTTTTGTTATAATTTGACAGACACAATCATTTATACTTTTGCTTTTGATCAAAATCAAATTTGATAGAAAAACACCGTTCATAATTTTAAAACTTTAGCATAATAAAAGGAACGGAAAGATAGGTACGTGAGTGCCCATCTTTTCGATAGTATTGTATAAAAAACATCCAAAGTCAATTAAGTCTTTGAAAAAAAACGGAAGGCAAGTAGATTTTTATTATCTAGGTGTATTTATTAAGCAGTTTTATCTATTATTTAAAAGTATAATAAATTATAATGGGTAAAAATGAATTTTAGATAAAATAATAAGCTATAAACTCTTGATAAAATGATGTTTACTAAATATAGTTTTTAGGTTATACGAACTTATAAGTTAGTTTATTGGTCTTACCAAACAACCCTAAATTACTAATATCAGTATGTCACGGACGAGTATGGACATTGTTGGACTTAACTATTGAAACCAAAGCCCCCGTATCAGGTCAAATAGATTTCTTGTTTGTTCACCCAAGTCCTGTTTGTAACCGTTCGCAAGACCCACATGTGTCTCGATATTTCGGTTTGCAGTCGGGTCATTGATTTACGCTCACCCCTACTTAATTTTTAGGCTTAATCGGACTTTTGATCCCCTAAATAAATTATTGTTTTCATTTTGGTCCTATAACTCATAAAATCAACGTTTTAGTCCTTCAACTTTTAAATAAGTTTTCAAAAACATCCTTTCTGTCAAATAAATCACTGTTCCGTCAAACATCCGTTAATTTATTTATTTTTTTAACAAAAACATTACAAAAAAAAGCCATATTCCACCACCTACTTCTCACTCACGTAAAAAACTCTCTCTCTCACAAACACCACCACCACCACCTACTTCCGGCCACCACCGCCACCATCATCCTCCTCATCACCTCACAACCACCACCACCACCAAATCACAATGGGTTTGACAGAACCCAAAATCCTCTGAACAAACCCATCTTCACAACCCAACAACAACTAAGAATCTCATATCCAAATTCAAGCTCAAAGAATCTCTTCATCGTTCATCTTCTTTGTTTCTCTTCTTCACTTCTCCATCCAAATTCAATGCATACACTTTCAATTTCAACACCTCTTCTCCATAGTTCACAAACCCCATAAGATCCCAATCTCACCATGTCAAAATTGCAATCACGTACAAAACCAAACACTAAAAAACGAAATTGAAAGCTTTTGTTGCATAATCAATTCCCAATTTTGATGAAAAGAAAACCCTTTTACTTGGTTCTACTCCAGAAAATGAATTTATATAAAAAAATAAAAATAAAATCTAATGGGTGAGAAGCGATATTGACGCAGAGAGAAGAGTGAGAATTTGGATCTGTGCATGGAGGTGAAGGAAATGGTAACTACTAGCATATCTTCCATCGCCGTTTCAAATCTTCGATTCCATGGCGCTGCGACAGTAGTTGAAGGCGGAGACGCTAATGCAACACCGCAAGGAAGACAACGGATTTAGCTTAACCAGAATCATTCTTATGGTTGTTTCCTGTTATTTCGCTTCTAAAATCTTCTCGCCTCTAAAAAAATCACCTAACAATTTGAGTTCAGAAATTGTAGATTTCGTAGGAAAGAAGGAAAATAGATGAGAATGGAAGTGTGGTTTTTATAATTAGTTTCTGGATTTTTTTAAGTAAATGATGAAGATGATGTTGAAAATGATGAAGAAGATTTGTGAGGAAAAAAAAATAGAAAATGATGAAGAAAAGGAAGGAAGAAGATGAAGAAATGGAAAATTAATTGGCTGTTGTTGACTCACCGTAAGATAAAATAGACCTGCGTAATTCAATGGTCCTCTTTCAAAATAAACATCAAACGGTTTAAATTAATATAATTAATAGGATCTATGGTGGACCACTTTTAATGTTGGTCCACCATAGATATTTGAGGTTAAAGTTAACAGCGCGAGACCTTTTGTTTAACGGCGCAAAACAAGAGGGACCAAAATGTTGATTTTACAAGTTATAGGACCAAAATGAAAACAAGAAATTACTTAGGGAACCAAAAGTCCAATTAAGCCTAATTTTTAACTAGGGTTAAATATATTTTTGATCCCTATAAATATGTCAACTTTTCGTTTTACTCCCTCTAAATTTTTTTTTTCAACTTTTAGTCCTTATAAAAAATTTCATCTTCAATTTTGTTCTCTCCTTTAAAGTAAACTCATATGTAGAATTCATATTTTTTTAATAAAATTTTGCAGAAAAATACATAATATTATTAGAATCTCTCCCAAAAAAAAATTAGAATTTTTTAACAAAACATGAATTTAATATGAATTTTTTTATTTTTAACGGTTAAAAATTCATATTTAATTTGTGTTTTGTTAAAAAATTCTAATTTTTTTTTGAATTTATTTTACAATACAAAAATTAAATTAAAAATAGGGACAAAAATTCTATCTTAATATTTTTTTAGGGAATCTCTTAAATTATTTGTAACATTAGAATAATATCAATACAATATTATTAACTATTTATCTAAAAAAATTCTATTAGTATTATTATTTTGTCTATTAAAAAAAAGAAATAGTCAATTCATCCAACCACTCAACTAGAGAAATGAAAAGAAAAACAAAAGATAGGAATATACCCTTTCTTGTAATGAAAGCCAGACAAATTAGCAACTTGTTGAAGAGAAGCCTTCCATTTATTATTCACGTCATGACTTGAGGAGCTGGCCGCATCATGTTTATCCATTGCTTCACCATAACTCCTTTTCAACTTTCGCACATCAGAAGGATCCACCTTATAAAATACCGGCAAAATGGAATGTACCACATTATCTTTCATCGTATCAAGAATCTTTGAAAGTTCTTGTAAGCAAAAGGATGAAGAAGCATAATTCTTCAAATTTTATCCCCTGACATATAAATATTTTACGAGTAGATAGACAATTATCCTTCCGAAATTGTAAGTTTTATCAATTACCCCCTGACATTAACAAAATTTCAATTACCCTCATGAAATTGCACAACGTTAATCAATTTACCCACCCCCTCCTTCAAATTTTTCTGTTAGTCAATATGACGTTTTGCAAATACCCTCCGAAGTTTTGCACTTATGTGCAAAATGCCCCTTGGATTTGAAAATTTATATTTTTTTTTCTTATACTTGGCTATTCATTTATAACTTGATGCTGTTAACTTTTAATTTTTTTCATGTGATCCTTCATCAACAATCAACATGTCATTTTAATTTTACAGAATTCAAGTATTTGGTCCCAAAGTCAAGTTTAAAGAATTCCTACATTAAGCAGCACACTATAAAGCATAAAGCTTCCTACACTTATCAACAAGAAACGTTGGGATGAGTCTATATAAACAAAATCCTTCGATTGAAAGTTATGGAAGTGAATGAAACCTCCATATGCTTGAAAACAGAGCCAAACATTATTAGGGAAAAAGCACTTCCAATAATTTTCTTCACTCAAAATTGCTTGAAAACAGAGCTAAACACAATGGTCAATGTTCTCATCCATACGCAAATTATCTCTCGTCATGTATAATTGAAAGAATGCATATGCATTGAAAAGAGAATCACATATAATATCAAACTAAACATTACAAGTGTCCAAATTTGACATGATAGTATTGAGAATTCATATGACATAGATGTTGACATTAACAAAATTACAAAGTATCAAAATAACATAGCACAGTTAAACATAACATTTCAAAAAGCCCATGAGTTTTTTTCTTTCTTTTAATGATACTTTAGAAACAGTTTTTTTTCTCATCAATCAACTCAAAGCAATAAGTATCTCCAATGTCCAATTTGTAATCTTTCTTAAAGCTAACGGTTAATTGTTTGTCTTTAATATCTTTTGAATCAAGTATAAGAAAAAAATATATAAATTTTCAAATTCGGGGGGCATTTTGCATATAGGTGCAAAACTTCGGGGGGTATTTGCAAAACGTCATGTTGACTAACAGAAGAATTTGAGGGAAGGGGTAAATTGATTAACAATGCGCAATTTCAGGGGAGGTAATTGAAGTTTTGTTAATTTCAGGAAGATAATTGACGAAACTTACAATTTCGGGGGGTAATTGCCTATTTAGTCAATATTTTACACTTGCCTTTGTGAGAAAGTCGTCCCACGTGTAGAAACAAGTTTCATGGGGATCGCCATTGGAATATCCCAGCACTCGTAGAGAATATTCCAGCACTCGTAGACTATTTGGTAAATCTTTAAAAGTTCGATAACAATAGGCATCACTACTGAAAATGAGTGTTTTGAGATTTTTCATCTTCTTGAAAGCTTTTCCATCCCAGTCTTCCCATTTTTCTTCGAATGGAAAATGTATGATTTTAATGCTACTTGTTCCCTATAAACAAAAAAGGACAAATCAATTGGATATATAGTAGAACTTTATACCACATATTTAAAGATATTTTTTATGCAATCGGAAATAGAGTTGATAATCGAAAGTTTGGCCAAAAGATAAGTAGTTTGGTAAGGTTATTAAAATATTATAAAAATTTAAGTTATAAACACTAATAATGTTAAAAAGTTTACACATGTATTTAATTATACATCATCACATCAGTTAATGAAATATGTTAAAGAGTTTAATAGTAGAGGATCGACAATCCAAAACAACTTTGAACAAACAATTCATCAAAACATTCAGAATTGCCATATCAAATTGATGTAGCAATTCTACCTGTTTTGGTTGGTTGCATGTGCAAAGTTGTTATAGACTGTCGATCTACCACCATTAAATTTTATGTTAAATCATTCATTTGTTTTTAATTCATTAACCAATGTAGTAACACATTTGCATTAACCAATGTAGTTAATATATGTGTAAAAAAACATTTGCATTGACGGTACATATAAATTAAACTCCTATAAAGATAAAAAAAGATTATGATAGATATTATGACAATTAATAATTCATAAAGCCAGAAGGGTGATATGAGTATTAGTAACATTAATGAAAGTTAAAAGAGGAAAAGCCAAACCATCCATATCATTATGACTCACCGCATCTTCTTTAAAAACTTTCTTTATATCTTCATAGTCCCATAGCCTCGTGCATTCTCCAGGATCTTCAGGTGATTCTTGTCTATTATTTTCTTTTCCCATATCCTCTATCAAATCATGTAATGTCACATCACCAGACTTACTTATTTTTATGAGAGATTTTTCCACCAACACATTAATGTGATCTTTCATGATATCACCATGATGAGCATGAAGTATTTCTTCAACCCTTGCCAATTTCCATCCTTTGAAGCAACAAGCAATGAAAAGAAAAACAAATTTTTCTTCTTCCTGCAAAGCATCAAAGGTCAGTTGTAGTGTCGTTTGGATCTTTTTATCAAGAACCTTTTCATAACAATCTAGTGCACATTGACATTCCTCTATTGTCTTCTTAAAAAAGTGAGAACCTATGACCTCCGAAGCGAGTGGAAGGCCAGAAGCATATGCTACAACACGTTTTAAAACATGTGCATAACCTGGAAAAACTCTGACATTCAAATCAATTAATTCTCTTCCATATTTTTGTACTGATAAAATATCTTTAAAGCTTGAACTATATTCATTTTTTAAAGCTTTCCATCCCACCAAGTCAAAAGCATCTTCATCATTCAATCCCATCACCTCATATGTTCTTTCAACCTCATGCCTTGTTAATAACCTTTTGTCTCGAGTCGTAATGATGACTCTACTGCCTGGACCAAACCAATTAGATCTTCCAGCAATGGGCTCTAATTGTTCCAAATTGTCAACATCGTCTAGAAGCAAAAGAACCTTCTTTTGGTGGAGCCTTTGTTTTAATATTGAAATTCCTTGTGCAATACTTTTTAAGTCCTTGTTCTTCTCTCCAATAATTTGAGACAGAAGGATCTTTTGGAGATACATCAGCCCATTTTTGTTAGAATTTTCTCTAACTTTTTCAAGAAAACATGAACCTTGAAATTGATGAACAATAGAATTATAAACTTCTAGAGCAAGAGTAGTTTTCCCTATTCCACCAATCCCATGGATCCCTACCATGTGGACTGTATCACTAGACCCAACATTCAGAAGTGAAGTCACATGTTGCTTTTGGTGCTCCAGTCCAACTAGGAAATCACCAACAAGTAAGGCAATGGGTTTTGTATTTCTTAAGACTTGATCAACAATCTTCTCAATAAAGTCATACTCATACCCATCCCTATCAAGTAAGACAAAAGAGGTCATTCAAATGCATATGTCTATGTTTTTAACGATGATCACATATTACGCTTTATTGTGTTTTCCGCACTTCACATATCGCGATTGTACGCTTTTAGCCACCACCTTTTTTTAGGAATTTTGTCCCTTTATGCTTTCCCCATAATTTTGTAGTTTCTCTCCCAAAATTTAAGTTGATGCGACATATTTCGTTCGCGTAACACTCAACTCTCACAATTGTGTGACTTTTCTTTTAAATTATAAAAATACCAAAATTCAGCTTATACACTTAAGAGCGAATTAAACTTCTATCCATGGGACACACATTTTGGCATTTTTTGGAGTTTGATTTTTTAATTTTAAGAAAAGTCGTGAGTTGAGTGTCACATCAATAAATCATATCACCACAACATGAGAGAGAGAGAGAGAGAGACTACAAAATCATAAAGAAGGAAAGTTTAAGGGTCCAAAATCACTTAAAAATATAAGAGGCCCACAATTATGATATATGGAGGGTCAAAAGTGCTCGTAAGTCTATTTATTTTTAAAATTGTCATTTGTTTTGTTTATCATTTAAGGTTTTAAAGAATGAATGAAGAAATATAATTATCGTATATTTTTTTAATAAAAAATTTATTGTTTCGCTTCTTATCATTCCCTTTACTATTTTGTGTAAGAAAAATAATCATTCTTTTTACTTTTCTTTTTTCTTTTTAGTAATTGCTCTTTACTATCTAGCATATCAATTAAGCTTTAAACAAATACGTGATAAAGAAAGACATAAATAATGGTAAAAGAAATAAATTATTAGTGATTTGATATTATTTTTTGTATTTTTTTTTTGTCAAATATTAAGTGACTATTTTACTGGACAAATGAAATGAAAAACAAAAGATAGGAGTAATACCCTTTGTAATGATGGCCGGACAAACTAGCAATTTGGTGAAGAGACGCCTTCCATTTACTATTCATGTTAGGACTTGAGGAGCTGGAATCTTCATGTTCATCCATTGCTTCACCAAAACTCCCTTTCAACTTTCGTACATCAGAAGGATCCACCTTATAAAATATCGGAATAACACACCGATCCTTACCTTTGATGGTATCAAGGATCTTTGAAAGTTCTTGTAAGCAAAAGGATGAAGAAGCATAGTTCTCAAAGAGGACAACAATGGCCATCATTGACTCTTCAATTGCATTGAGAAGTGTTGATGTGATTTCATTCCCTTTTTGAAGCTCCTCGTCATCGATGAAAGTTCGAACTCCTTTGTCATCAAGAGCTTTCTTGAGATTTCCAGTGAAATCATAGCGAGTATCCTCACCTTGAAAGCATCATACTTGAAACGATCTGTGACTGTGAGGGAAGCCATGGAGAGTGAATGAGTGTGGTTTGATTAATATGAATGTGGTTTGATTAATATTAAAAGATAAAGCAATGAGTGAATGAGTGTAGTTTGATGAATATTAGTATTCAGATACAAATGAAAGAACAGTTTTTTGTAGAAAATTGAGCTAGGATGATGAATATGAAATGCAGTGTGTGGACTTAAAAACTTTGAAGTATCTAAAGTCATGAAAGTGGGACACGCTGGTCAGCATCAGTAGAGGCAATTTATTTCCCGGCAGTTTCCCCGTATAGAGATAAATTTCCCGGTATTAATTAAGCAAAAATGTTTGAAGATGACATTTGTACCACCATTTTAAGATAATGTTTGTGATAATTATCTCTCATCTTTTAATGCAGAGTGTAGAATATTTTTATTATGACTCAATCAAATTTTACACCAAGACAATCGATCATAAATTATGATTCAATTGGGAGCTAAATTAAAAGGTCTATTGAGCAACTAGTTGCAATCATACAAGTCATATGGCTGCTTATTCCGGCATTAAAAGTAGAGGTGTGACTGTCGTTACTTCCTACATTACTCGTTAGGAGCATTTGAACCACTCAAATTGACAATAACTCCATCATTCTTGGTCTAACCAGAATTGGAATTGGCATTAATTTTCATATTAATCAAAGGTTACTCTTTAATCAAATTTTAAACTTTAGAAAGGTGAATTCAATAGTACTTTTAAAAGTTAAGATATTATGTTTTCTAATGTAAAGTTGTTCTTTTTAGGTTGTTTAACATGTGTCCACTTTTAAACATATTTCTATTTTGATATATGCATTATGCACACTCTAATAAGCAAATCAAGATAATTCTACTCATATCTTTCATTTTATATTAAAAGTAGTGAATCCACCAATTCTTAATAACTTTAATTTAATTTGTCAAAAAAACGTTAATTTAATAAAATTACAATTCACTTTTTATAAAAATAAAAAAAAATACTACCCCTTTTTTCATTTAATACACTACTGACTGAGACAGAGAATACAATATGTGGAACTAAAAAACTAAGAACAATTTATAAAACCAGTTCTTACAATCCCTTATGTGCCAGCCAAGATATTCACTAAAGCTGGTTGTTGTAACTAAAACAATAAGTGCAAAAATCCAACCAACAATTACCAAGCAATGCAGAGCATTGCCAACAATCATTTGTATTACCAGAAATAACACTCCCTATCATTCCACAAAAGCCTTTCACACATCTCCTTTTGTGATTGAAGTTCTTTTCATAGAGTCAATCAATTTAACAAGGTCCACGAATTATGAAGGATTGTTATCCAATGCATCCAAACAATGTTGATCTACATTGATTTTCTGAAAAGAATGACCAAGGTTCTCATCTACATGCATCGAGAAACCAATTAACAAGAAATCGATTACTTTCAGGGGAGAAAAAAATTGCTTTAACAATAAAAACAAATTAAGGAAAATAATGTTGAACAGATGCGAAATGTGAAAGTAAGGGATATTAGATATCAAGAATATGCTCAAGTGTGAAAATGAATAAACAAGAGATTTGAATGGAGCAAGAACATGGGAGAATAGTTAGAAAATAAAAAATGAATGAATGCAGTAACTAAATCCCTTTCTTGTCGTCAATCTAGAAAGAGAGGAGTATTCTAAAAGTATAAACCATCTCCACTATAAACATATTAAACAAACTATTTGACACAGCCAATCTAAGAAATCGACTAAACTACGATACTACAAGTGTGTTATAAATAAAAACATTACTGTTTTTGTATAACCATCCTCGATGTTTCACTCTAAATCTTCAACATGTTTCTCACCCAATATGTGCATTATCTTATAAGTTTATAACAAACTCTAAAGATCCTCTATTTCATGCATGAATAGATGATGAGTACCCCACTTACTAGTTAACATGAACTACTAAATGTCAGGAAAATAAATTGCTTTCTTTGCAAGCTATCCGGCAAGCATAAATTGAAAGGTACAAAATAGAATAATAAGTGAATATCAAAGTATGGTTTTAGGGATAAGTCGAAAATTAAAACCAAAACTAGATAGCAGGCACATACCTCCTGAGGCGGGGAAAAAGAATCAAAAGATTTGCAGTCTTCAGAACATCCTCTGCTAGGTTTATACATGTATACTCTATTGTCCAAATCATCACTGTCTTCGGTGAGTGTAAAGTCGAGCACTCTTTTTGCAGGCTTAAAACACGACCCAGACTATTGGGAAGTCATTTTCTGAAGCTTAACATCAGAACCAAGCAACAATCTCTCAGGTGCTGACTGTGCAGGAGTGTGTCAACAAACTGTCCGTACAAGAAACAATTTTCAATCAGGGCTTTCAACACGGCTAACAGAATGTGGAGGGGAGATCTTATGTACCGGTGTATTAATAAAATTTCGTTGAATACACATGGCCAGTGATTCCGTCTGCTTGCCTCTTTCTACATTATTACTCACACAATCAGACAATGGTGGACATTCTTTCTGCCATGTACATTCACTTTCCTTGGAAGTTGATGAATGTTCTGTTGACAAATCCATCTTTGAAAATCAAGTTATAAGGTCTTTGGCTAAAGGGCTCTTGTAGTGTGGCCTCTGGAATATCAAAATTAATGTGATGAAATCAATTCTTTTGCATACTTCTAAGAACAAAACTAAATATAGCCGATCCAGATCTAGAGAAAAGCAGTTGTCAAAAGGTAAGCATAACCAGTAGCCAAAAAATCTCATAAATCATAATCATCAACTACATTTTTAATTCGACTAAATCACATATAATAAGTTTTTATTATCGTCAATACATTTTCAGATTAGAAGAGGTAGAGGAAGACCTGAAAAAACTATAAGATAAACTGTTAGGAAATTTGGACTCCGACATGTAAAATAATAATCCAAATCAAAGCTAACAGTCATATAAGATCCGATATACCACTCTTAAGATAGTGTAAATTGCTCCTTCAAATACAGAAAATACAATCAATAAGAGTAACACCCTTAAATAAAAAAATGTTACCTCAGGATGCAAATCAAGGAAATTAATCAGCCTGGAATTAAAATATCGTAAAAGAGCCAAATCAGCAGACTGTTCGGAGTGATCTTCTACAACGTCAAATACCAAGGTTATCTTCAAATTAGGCTTCATACACAAGCTCTTCTTATCAACAACAACCACCTTTTCAATTTCTATACCTTTGGGAAGTATATACTTCATCTACATTAGATGAGCATATGAGAAGTTTCTGAAAATAAAACACACTACA
>Ga0228710_1007660_pt1 | contig 15841 bp, 20 predicted proteins | sample MedpolnodulmetaG_FD_177995 | JGI IMG/M metagenome (GOLD analysis project Ga0228710, IMG submission 177995) | Root nodule microbial communities from Medicago polymorpha collected in Santa Monica, California, United States - pink nodules | ecosystem: Host-associated > Plants > Roots > Nodule... | reverse complement strand
AATTTCTACTATCAAACTTTCTTCTAATTACCTCTTAAAAGTTAATAGAATTAAACAACTCCCTGTCGGAACGATACTCTATTTTTACTACTTCGGTGAAACCGTGCACTTGCGGTTTTGCTCATCACAATTCCCGCTCATACATCATCAACCGTTCCCGTCACAGCTTCGACAGTTACAGCAGTTACACAATCTAATGTGAATTTTGGCAATCCGTTAGTTCAAAATCCATGGTCCTTTGATCCGTCAAATCTTAGTTCAAAATCTTCCACTTGTTGTTTTAGAGAATTTAAATGCGGTTCACCCTCAGTTTTATTATCCCAGGCCGAGTGTTTATGGTTTAAATCCTCAACAAACATTGACCAATGCTTCCTTGGTTGCCTTAAGACAACTAATGGAAGATAGTAACCATGAAATGGTCAATATTTTGACTCAACAAATTGGAACAGTATTTAATCCTTTAATTAGGGATACCCATAACACTTATTTGGCATTATCAGACCAGATGGGGCGAATTGCTGATTTCTTTGGCGCTCCTCCAAGGCAAAATGTGCAAATACCTCAAGTTCAGAATCCTAGGCTTGTTGAAATGTCTGTCAATGGACCTAATGATGGAAATCTTATCAATCTAGTGCCCCAACCTGTGGTCGAACCACCAGCGCCAGGGGTGCAAGAAAGAGTTCCAATTTTGGTTAAAAGGAACCATGATCCTGATCAAATAGTTAGGCAAGCGCAACAAGTTAATTTGGAGGGTCAAAACAATATTGCCAACGTAGTCGAAATCCTTTTGACTCAAAATGGTTTCAACTTGGGTCTGCATAGACCCAATTTCGTGTCACCTTTACCTGAGTATGTGACAATGGAGGAATTACCCAGGGGTTGGAAAATCCCTAAATTCACCAAGTTTGGTGGAGAGACTAATGAATCCATTGTCGAGCAAATCACTCGTTACTTGACAGAAGCGGGTGACATAACAAACAATGAGAACTTGAGAATGAAATTTTTCTCAAGTTCATTGATAAAGAATGCCTTTATTTGGTATACAACGTTGCCTCCAGGGTCCATCTTTACTTGGAGTAAATTAGAAAAGGTTTTCCATGCACAATTCTACATGGGTCAATCTAAGATTAGTCTCAAAGAATTGGCAAGTGTTCGACGTAAAACGACAGAGTCTATCGACGATTACTTAAAGAGATTCAGGCTTCTCAAAGATAGACGTTTTAACCAAGTGCCTGAACATGAACTAGTAAAAATGGCTGCTAGCGATCTAGAGTATTCTATTTGAAAGAAATGGCACAACTAGCAGTTAGAGTCTGTCAAGTCGAAAGACTTAAAGCTGAAAAAGCAAGGGCTAGCAAGCACAGTGGTAAAAAAGAGAAGGTTGCTTATGTCGATACAAATGACAACAACCAAGATTTTGACGTTGATTGGAGTCCTGTCGAGGAAAGCGAAGTAAATATCGCTGAACTGCAACCAGGACCCCCATTCGTATGTAAATTGTTGAAATCTTCCAATGGGAAGAATCCTGAGGAACCAAAAAATGACAAGTTTGTGTCTAAAACTTACACATTTGATGTCACCAAATGTGATGAGATTTTTGATCTACTAGTCAAAGAAGGCATAATGATAATGTCTAATGGTTTGAAATTACCTCCTCTTGAGCAAAGAAAAAAAGAGGATATTGCAAATTCCATGGTAATTTTGGTCATGACACATCTCGTTGTGTAGTTTTCAGGGATTCAGTGCAAAAAGCACTAAACGAAGGCAGACTAAAGTTTGGAGACAAACCAAAGCAGCCCATGCAAGTTGATACTAATCCTTCGGTGAGATCAGATTCCATGTACCTGGAAGTTGCAGGTTTGAACATGGTGGAAATATAATGATCGATCCTATAGTGGCTACTGATGGTCCAAAGGTTGATGTCGAAATGGTTATTGAAGGCCATAGATGTGATGATACAGTGATTACTGAAGATCAGTATGAAGAAAAAATACAAGTGGTATTTCCTAAAGCTAAAGAAGATCTCATTGATTTTCTTAACAAATGTAAAATCTCTGGTTCTCTGGTTATGCTGTGTCCTAGATGTAGCGTCGTTTTTGACAAGAAAGCTGCGAAGAATGTTGAAGGCTTTCGACCTAAAATGGGCTGACAAAAGACCTAAGTTCAGTTTCGACAAAGCGAACATTCCTTTCAAAGACACATCCCCAACTGCAAACTAGAAGAAGGGACCAGTAAAACCTTCACCTCACCCTCCAAATCACCAAATAATCAATGGATATTTTCGGGAGGTAAAACGCTCGATCACAAGTCTCCACCTAAAAAATGGGTCGAGAAAGTCAATGGAAAATCTTCAACTGAGCAATGGGTATCGTCTGGTGGGAAGAGAAATACTGGATATAACTATCAGAATGAGATGTTTGATCAAAAACAAGAAGAAACATCTTATTCGAAAAGGTTCGTCCATAACGTCAACTACAAAGGGAAAAATCCTATGACAAAACATCAATGGCGAAGATTCCAGCATCTGAAGAAGAATGATGCCTTGAAGGATGTTTCGAACATTGAGAAAAATGTTGACAGAGGGAAGAGCCAAGAGCCAACTTTCTTCGGCGCACTTAGAAAGCCTGCTACTGAGAGAATCTTTCCTCCACTTTCGTATCAATGCTTCCGATTGAATATGACGTTATACTAGAGGTTACGGAGGATGAAGAGGATTTCATCAAGGAAATGACAGCTCACCAGCCAAAATGTTATTACGTGATGGATAATGGTTGTGTAGAAGGACAACAAGCTATGTTCAAAAAACTTGATCATCACATGCAACATCATCTTAAACCATTGTTCATCCATGCTAAGATTAATGATGTTGGAAAAAACAAAGTGCTGGTAGACGGAGGTGCAGCGGTAAATCTATAGTCGCACTATCTCTTAAAAAAGATTGGCTTGTAAGAAATTGATTTGAAGCCACACAATGTAGTTCTTTGCAACTACGAAGGGAAATCTGGAAGTTCCCTCGGTGTTGTTGAAGTTGACCTGATGGTATGGACTGTCAAAAGGCCGAGTTTATTTTTGGTAGTTTAGTCAAAAGCTAACTACAATTTGCTACTTGGCAGAGAATGGATACATGGTGTTGGAGTTGTTCCTTCAACAATGCACCAAAGACTTTCTCTTTGGAAGGAAAATGGTGTGCTAGAGAATATTGAAGCAGACCAAAGTTACTTTGTAGCTGAATTTGCAAACGTCACAAAGAAAACCTTCGACAAACAATTAGCTAGGATTGGGCCATGCCCTATTTCTGCGATTGGTTATGAGAACCATGGCAATTTCCTTTGGTCAATGAAATTGCATCCAAGAGATGGTTTCATTTGGATGAAGGTGATATAATGAGGACTAGAGCCTCTATTTATCCAAGGACCCCAGCCTAGAGGCATCCTGAAATTGGAGTCTCACCATTGGGGTGGGAAGATGTCAGCGTTGATGATGACTGAACCCAATGTTTGGGAAAAGATTACGACTTATGTAGCCAAAAACAATGAAAAAGCAGTTTTGGAAGCCGAGATCGAACAAGAAAGATCAATCAAAGATGCTGATGATGATTTTCGATTTAGTTCGATTGAAAGCCAAAGGTTAGATTGTATTTATGATAATGAACCTTTTGGTTTCAAGAAAGATCTAATGGGATCAAATTGTTGAATTGTTGAACAAATACAAGATTGTTTCGCTTGGGATTACAACGAAATGCCAGGTTTGAGTCGAGATGTGGTAGAACTTAAGTTACCAATTCAACCTAACCAAAAAAACCAGTGAAACAGACTCCAAGAAGGTTTGCACCACAAATCCAGTCGAAGATCAAAGAAGAAATCGAAAGATTGCTGAAATGCGGCTTCATCAGAACTGCAAGGTATGCTGATTGGCTAGATAATATTGTTCCTGTTGTTAAGAAAAATGGGACTCTTAGAGTCTATATAGATTTTAGATACTTAAACTTAGCTACCCCAAAAGATGAATACCCTATGCCAGTGACAGAGATGCTTGTTGATTCTTCAGCAGGCCATGAATATTTAAGCTTGTTAGATGGCTATTCTAGGTATAATCAAATATACATTGTTGAAGAAGATGTTCCTAAGACTGCTTTTAGATGTCCAGGGGTTTTAGGTTGTTATGAATGGATAGTAATGACGTTTGGTCTAAAAAATGATGGTGCTTGCTATCAAAGAGCAATGAATTCTATGTTTCATGATTTTATAGGACAATTTATGCAAATTTACATAGATGACATTGTTGTTAAATCATCTGCTGAGAAGGATCATTTAGATCACCTTCAAATATCATTAGAAAGAATGAGAAAATATGGATTGAAAATGAATACATTGAAATGTGCTTTTGGTGTGCGCGCAGGCGACTTCCTAAGTTTTATTGTGCACAAAAAAGGCATTGAAATTAATCAAAAGAGAACAAAGGCAATTTTGAAAGAGCTTCAATCTTTGTTGGAAAAATCAACTTTCTCATAAGATTCATTTCGAATCTAAGTGGTAGGACTGAAGTCTTCTCACCACTACTGCGGAAGAAGAAAGAAGATGTTTTCAAATGGGAACCAGAACATCAAAAAGCATTCGATAACATCAAAGCTTATTTGATGAACCCGCCTATTTTGTTACCTCCCCTTAGGGATAAAGTAATGAAATTGTAAATAGCTGCTTCAGATAATACAATAGGTAGTATGCTAGCACAAGAAGATGAAAATGGCGTAGAAAGAGCCATTTACTATCTTAGTAGGGTTCTAAATGATGTTGAAACAAGGTATCATCTAAGTGAAAAATTATGCCTTTGTTTGTACCTTTCATGTACTAAACTTAAGCAATATGTAAAGCCTATCGATGTTTACGTTTATTCCCACTTTGGCATAATAAAGCACATGCTTTTGAAGCTAATACTTGCCTCAAATGAATTTGATTCAAACAAATTATCAATACCAAAACTTGGGGGGGCAAGAGAATTAAATGGTGAAATTTTTGAAAATTCTGTTAAAAGTTTTGCCATTAACAATTTAAATGGGAAATATTCGAAGAAATATAGACCATTACCCCAAGAGACTAGACCAATTTCGAATCAATTCGAAAAGAAAATCAAAATATGGCATTAAGAAATTGAAGCCAGCTAATGGGCAATTTAAAAAAGTGTCGAATGTTTACATTTGAGCATGAAATCTTCAAACGTTCATTTGACACATGTGCTACAAAAATTAAAACAAGCCCTAAGATTAACCTAATGATCATAAAAGACTGGCCCGAAGTTGAACATTCTTCGAAAAGAATGGAGTTCAACGTCAAAACGACACAAAATGCAGACTTCAATTTGAGAATATTCATGATCCTTCCCGAGGTCAGGCCAATAGTAGCCAAGCATTCTCCCGTCTCCTTTGCATGTGTTCTTCGATTGGCAAAGAGATCTAATGACCAGGCCATCAGGCATTAGTAAGGTTTCCCAGTAGCGATGGGCACAAGCAACAGCCCAATATGGGGTTCCCCAGCCAGTTATATAATCCCGAAGTACTTCGAGTATCTGAGCTTCGAAGAATGTGGTGAACGCGGAAACCGCTTATTCAATTTCTTCACCACCTATAGAAGAAATGTCCAACATCATCAGAAAATAGGCTGCAACTTTAGACCCAGCAGCAGACGCGAGTTTCAATATGTGTTTGGCTTCTACTACATCAGGTTCAACATCATACATGATGTTAAGTGCCCGAACGATACATAAATCCTCATGCCCACTATCAATCATCATATGAAGAAAATTGAATGTAGAGGTAGGTATTTCATCTTCGTGTATTACATTCACGTGTTCTGGAAGCAGAGACCTGAGAACAGTGGGAAGCCTACATATTCTCAAGTGATCCTTTGAGGTCCGTATGAAACTAAAGAAAGGTTGAGTACCATGTTCCGCAACTTTCTTTGCAATAAGGATGATGGTATCTTCAGTAAGGAAATCCATGATTTCGGGAGAAGGCGATTTCTGGGTAAAGAGTTAAGAAGTTCATAAATGGTTTGGTGAAGGAAATGAACTGGTTTATATAACCCTAAAAAATGAAGATAGTGGTAAATAACCGCTTAAATCGTGCAAATCGATGAAGGCCACATGGCCACTACTTTTTAATCCAACTTCTTGAAGAAGGTTGAAAGTTTTTAAATCTTTTGATTATGAAAAGGCCATCCTGCCCCGGATTATTTATGGTGGATTCGAACTGATTTATAACGTTTTATTTTCCTAAGAAATTCTCAAGGACTTCGATTCATATTAAATTGGAAAGGGGGACTAAAACAAACAATTTAGAATTTCAAATGGTATAGACCGTTAAAAGATCCGAGAGAATTACATACCAAAGGGGTAGAAGAAAATACTAGGGAATTACATAAGTATTAAATCTCAAATTCGTCCTCGAAGACGTTGAGATATGCTTTCGTGCAGGCAAATTTGCTGCCAAAAACAGTCGGATTCAAGGGTCAACCTAGCAATTTCGGCATTCTTGTGCTGGAGTTCATTAGCTTTCTCGATAGCAAGGTTTGCTTCTTTCCTAAGTTCGTCATCATAATCCAACAACATTTGTTTCTCCACCTCTAAGTCTTGGATGGCACTCCTATGATCGGCAATGGCTTGATCATATTTCCCAACACTATCTTGAACATTTGGGGTCTTCCATTTGAAGTTGCCAACCTTTTTCTTAATCACTGAGATCTCAGCTAAAAGGTCATCTTTTTGCCTTATGTGGTCTGCAAGATTGTTAAGGCCATCTCTATATCGTTGAAGACTACCGACAACTTGGTCGAGCAGAGGCTCTAGTTCAGCAGAAAATTTGAACTTGCGATCGAGAGACGAAGTAGTGAGCCTGTACAACAAATCTTTGATCTTAGGAACACTTCATCTTGTTCAATTACTTGGCACAAGTCTGGTTCCAGAATCGCAGTACGTAGTTCATTGAGTTGGCTTGAGAATTTTCTGTAACTTAATCGGATTTCTCAATCGAGGCTTTCACGCCAGCTATTAATGAAAGGACATCCATGCTGCAAATGACATCGAGGGGTACATATGGATCTTGTTCCTTCAACTTTAAGAGTTCCTGATAGCTCATCGAAGCGCTAGCTGATACCTTCAATGGAGCGAGAGTTTCCAGATCAGGAGAACCATGTTGTCATTCATCCTCAGTTCTTTCGACAACTTCAAAGGTCTCGAGATCACAAGGGAGATCTGGTTTTGTTTTCTCCATATCGTTTCTCTTTGTTGGGGAAATGAAGTTGGTTGGTGTTTGATCTCCAGATATAGACCGAATAGGTCGTTTGAAAGCAGAGCAAGGTGTTGATTTCTTGTTCCTGTCAGCTTTGCTAGTTTCGATATCCTAAAATATGATGGATGAAGTCAGTATAAAAATACTGGGAAAAAGTTTGAGGTCGAAAGAAATGATATACCTTCGGCGTGGAATCTCCAACGCGAGAATGAGCACTAAGGGATTTGGTGTTCTTACGGTTCTGGTCATGGTTATGCTTCTGTTCTTTTATGGCAAGGACACCAGGGACGTTCTGCTCAATATTCGGATTTTCTTGAGAACGACCAGGAGATTTGTGCTCACTTCCAGTCGAGACCTTTTCGCAGGCATACTTTCCTTTCCTTTCCCTTTCAATTTGGACTTCAGTATCAGTTGCAGTCTCATTGGCTTCGTTTGATTCAAGTAAGGATCAAAGACTGTAAAGAAAAGGAAAGAATTTGCGTTAATCAAATTTTCCATTCGAAAGGAAAAAGAAAACCAATATGTGCAAAGATAGAAGAATTTTATGTGGTTAACAGTCTGCTTCATCTTTTTAGAAGAGATTTCCAAATTGGCAATATCTCTCCTTTTTCGGTCCTCTCTGATCCTTGTAAAAGATCTAGTTCTCGATGATTCCTCAGCTTTGTTTTTTTTTCCTGGAAATAAAGAGAGCCATAAAGAAAAATGCAAAGAGAAAACAGGGTTCATGTTGAAGATTCAAAAGAGGAACGACGCACCTTTGCTCTTTTTGTGTTTTTCTTGCAAGGAAGTAAAAGCAGAAACCAATTCAGAGAGCAAGTTGTCTAGATTCACTCTTTCGTTGCCATTAGAAAAATGCTTTTGCCACCATATAAAATATGACTGAGTACATTCGTATGAAAGTTCAAAGTGGAAAGGTGTAAAGTTTGGGAAATCTTTGTTGAACTTTGACAAGATGATTCGCCATTGAGCTTCGGTTCTCGGTTTCTTCATATCTTGTTCAGAATGATAGAATGGACAAGGACGAACTTGAACCAAACCGAATTTCTTAGCTACGAGCTTAGGCTGATAACCATAAACCCCGAAGGAATCTGTTGAAGAATTGGGACTGTTCCTGCTAGAAAGCAACCTGGGAGTAAAATAAGCTTTCGAGATGGCGTTTGTTTCGTCTTCGAATCTAGCGTCTTTCGCAAGGAATTCCCTGATGTACCAAGATGGCCCACATGTTCTTGTCGTGAAAGGGGCGAAAGAAGGCATAAAAACATCGCAGTTTAGAAAGAAATTGAAGGCCTCGGAAAACAAGTCTTGACTAGGCTTATTCTCTCTGTATCGAAGCATAGAAAGTACGGCTCCTTCAAAAGATTTATCTTCACATGCCTCCTCATAATCTTTTGGAAGGAAAAAGCCTAGCTCAGGTCCAAAAGTGGCGAAAAGTCACATTTGAAATAGCCAAACCGGACCAGGGATCATCAGTCTGTCGACTTGCTCTCGTATATCGGCTACTCCTTGGTTGCGGCTTTCATACAGACAGCCTAAGAGAAGCATGCTTAAACAGACTTGCTGTAACGCCCTATTTTCTTATTTAATTATTTTTGGTTGAGTTTAGAGTCTTTTATATGATTTATGTTGATTTATGACGTGTTGTGGTGTATTATATTTTATTAAGTGGCTTTATGTTATTTTTTAGTAGAATATGTTGGAAATTAGAATATATATATTTGAGGGGCTGGTTGGATTTAGTTAGAAAATACGTGGATTTAGTTAGAAAATATGTTGAGGGTGTGAGATATAAAAGCTAAGAACAACCACAAATTAGGTTTAGAAGCTTTTGGAGAAAAAGAGGAGAACCTAGAGAAGAGGAGAACCAAGAGAAGGGAGAACTCGTTGAACCTTGCAATCATCTAATCTAAGGTAAGGGTGGGACTAATATTCTCTAATCTTAGGTTGTATAATTCTGAAATTGGATTTAGCATGTAGTTTTGTTGTTGTTCATGTGAAATTGAGAATAAGGGTTTAAAATCGGATTTGATGATAGAACACGTAGAATTGGTTGTTAAGAGTGTAGAAAGTTCGTAGAATTCATAGATAATTGACGTTCAGGTTGTAGAATGATCATAGGTTGAGTTTCCTATCAATTTGGGATTAAGGTTGATGAAAATGGGATTTTTGGGGTTAAAAATCGCACTTCCCGACAGAGAACCTGTTACGTTCGCCACCGCGAGTAGCCTGCTCGCCACGGCGAGCTATATGTGACAGAGAGCAGTGTTTGCTCGCCTTTAGCTCGCCACTGCGAGTAACCTAGCTCGCCGCGGCGAGTAAACTAGTAGTTCTGTACCTTTTCATGTTTTTGTGTCGTTTCATACATTTCTGTTTTGAATTAGCCTTTGGTGCAAACATGAAAGTTTTAGGTAATGTTAACAGTTTCTAAATGACCTTGTTTTGTCATGAATAAATTTGTTAATGAATTATTACATGAAGGTATGTATATATGTTGATGATTATTATATGAATAACTTGTTGATGAATTACTATATGAATGCATATGTTGAATTAACATGATGATTATATGATGTTGCAATTAAATGATGAATATCTATGAGATTATAATATTGATGTTGTCGTTGTCGTCGAAGTTGTGCGTTGTTGTTGATGTCGTACGTTGTTGTTGATTAAGTTGTTGAGTCCATGCATATTCATATAAAGTTAGGGGCTCATGCCCTGTTGAATGTTAATCATTCATAACACGTTAATTTAGGAGTTTATACTCCAGCATTGATTTTAGGAGTTATTTTCTCCAGCTTTGCTTTTAGGAGTTTATTGCTCCAGCGTTGATTGGTACCACATGCATACTGCATAGTCAAGTTGTTGTTGTGTCGTTGCATTGTCGTTAATGTCGAGTTGTCGTCGTCGTTGTTGAATAGTTGTTGTTGTTTTAAATGCCAAGTAGAAATAAATGAAGCATATGTGAAACATTATTGATGATAAGTATATGTGAACTATTATTGTTGTTAATTATTGTCGTTTAGGTTGTTAAATTCCGTTGATGAATTATATGCTTATTATTATTGAATGTGAAATCTCACCCCTTCTGTTTGAATGTTGCCTCTACGTTGGTAACGTGCAGATAACCAGGATTAGCTGCTGATGTGAGTTGACTCTCTCGTGTGTCGTCTTAGGGTCGCTTTGATACGTAACGGGATGGGGATTATTTGCTTGTTTTCCACTGTTGCGTATTATTTATGAACCATGTTGTTGAACCTTTTTGAATTAAGATTTTTAATTAAGTTGTTTACGTTGAGGCAATAGTGCCAAAGTTGTTGAACTATGAATCTATTTTCCGATGCGATGTTATTGAAATTTTGACAGGGTTGTTTTTAATAAATAGCGACTTTTCCCTATTTATACTTGTTTAGTAGTGTGACATTCCGTTTTACATTGAATACTCTGATTTATTTGTATTATTTACATTGTTGGGAAAACGGGGTGTTACACTTGCTTCCCCTCGTGTAGCTGGTAAGCTAGGGTTATATAATGTTTCGCTACTTGAATAGATCTCATACAAAAGACATACATAGACAACCATAAAGTTAAAAAGGATACATGTTCTTCATCAGAAACATCCTTGGTTTTAGTGTTGTGGTGGTCTGTGATATAGTTATCAAAGGTAGCCCTTTTGAAATAGAAGGTTATGTTTGACTCACAAATATCGGGATCGAAGATATCACCGGTTGGCTTAAGACCAGTTATAGCTGCGACGTCTAATAATGTAGGAGTGAACATCCCACAAGTGAAGATTGTTGGTTGAGATGTCCCAAAAGTGCAAAGCAGCTAACAACATATATGGGTAGCACCTGGGGCCTTGCCTCGACAGTTGGATAAGATTGAAAATCCCAAGTTCTTTCCAAAAACGCCCTTTCTTTTTCACAAGCTTATTAAGCCAGAAGAGATAAGGCTCATTGTTCTCAAATCTGGGAGCCGCCTTAAAAACCTTAGTACCTAAAAACTTAAGGTCGTAGAAAGCGTCAGGGTTTCGAATGAAAATCAAAGGGGAATGTTCCTTATAATAAGGAAAGGTTTGATGAACTTCCTCGCCCTCGGTTTTCTCAATTGGGCCTAGGTATGCGTGTTTTAAGTCAAAATGAGGAATCAATACCTGGGATTTCCAGATTTGACTGTTTTCTTAAGTCAGAGTTGGTTCTTCTAAAAACCATGCATTTCCAGATTGCGCTAGCACCGAAAAATTGAGTAATCCTCGCTCCTACGTTGTTTGAAGCAACGAGTCTTCAGTGTTGTCCGTCATGATGAGGTTATCAAGAGGTTTTTTTGGTCGCTAAAATGAGAAGTGATCTGGGTTTGAAATGCAATGTGTTCTTTCACAGTAAAAGAAAAAGCCTGAATTACGGGTATAAGTGGGATTAATGCAGAGCAGGTAAAAAGAAGTAGCTTTTCTTTTTACAGGCCTTGATTCTTAACATATGTCGACGACGTTGGCAGTTATTGAATTAAAGGGAAAATTGCAGTTCCAAAATGTGGAACGTGGCCCACTAAATGGAGTTTAGTGATACCATTACCAAAGAGGTTTTTTTTTTTAACTACCTTTAAAAGTTTCTAATAATGATAAATTGGTCAGTTTTCGACCAAGAGAAATATGCTCATTAAAGTTCAAAAAATGTATTCTTTCTTCTTCTATCTGAGGACATCAACGAAAAAGACATTTTTTGGGGGGCAATTTGTTAGCCTTTATTTTCAACAGGCTATAATAAATGCGGTCAATAAAGTTTGACCTGGGTTTCGAAGAGAATGAAGCAAGTTAAAGTCTCAAGTTCAACAGTCGAAGTGAAGACCAGAAGATTGGTTGTTCGAAAGAATGGTTCGACGGAGCGAAAAAGATGTCGAAGAACGGTTGGAATCGAAGAGAGGAGCTAATATGACGGTTTCTCGTGGAGGATGCGTTGTTTGAAATTCAAATACGCCCGTAGCAGTTATTAGCGGTTACGTCCTAAAAGTTTCCGTAGGCAGTAACTTAGTATAAGTAGTATTTTCCTCTATGGAAAATGGGTCAAAATTTAAACATACTGAAAGCTTACACGCTCAAACTATCCGCACACACACAAAGGAGAAACCAGTAAACAAGCCATAATGAATGAATCTGTGTACCAACTTTTTTACTTTCATTCAATGCAATTTCTAGTTTAACTTTATAGTTTAGACTCTTTTTTCCTTTTTTCCTTTAAATCCTTTCTTTTTTAAAGCTTTTGCATCGATCCATTGAAGATAATCTCAAAGGGTCTCACCCTATTTCTGGATTTCAACAGTTATATTCATAGTTCGCTAGAATACGACGTTGAGCAATCAAGTACAAACGGTCTTGAGATTTGCTTGCTGATCTCGCACGCCCTTGTCTTAAAACCAGTTCAGTAGTTTACCAAAATCCAGGGTAAACAACGCCCTAGAGAATCTACACACTCAAAGAACAAAGTGATTCTAAGAAAAAGTATTTAATCTTGAAGAATATATGAACAATGAGTTTTTGAGACCTAGAGAGAATAGTTGCAAATGATTCGATGATTTTGGAGTTGTGAGGAGAGTACAATATATAGGAGCAAGGGGAAAGACCAAATTTTCGCACAAAATGAACTGTGTGAATCGATTCACTTACTATTTGAATTGATTCAAACCATATAAGATAAGAGAAGATTATGATGAAGAATGAAACGTGTCAATTGATAATTGAGTCAACTCAAGGTGCCCAGAAGAAGATTGATACGATTCATAAAAGAATTGAATCGATTCAGACAAGATCAGAGAGATTGATGAATCGATTCAAATAGAAAATGAAACGATTCATACTTGAATCGATTTACTATGAAAGTGATACGAATCATAAGGAACCCGAGAACATCATGTTAATTTTGAAGGATACTTGAATCGATTCAAGCCTTGTATGAATCGATTCAACACGAGCCAGAGAGCAAATGAAAGTTTTCTAGGACATATGAAATGAAATTTGGAAGGGGAAGGGATGAACCACTTTGTTCATCAATGTCTGATCATCTAGGGTGCTTTTACACAACTAATGAACTATCCAAACAACAACAATATACAATGTAAAAGAAACATCATAAAAAACTTATTAGCTAAGCTAGAGGGTTCACTTGCTAAAAAGTACAATAATCGTATAAGGGTTTGTATTGTATTGGTCATTCCTTGATAAGGCTCTCAAGGGTTGTATTTATAGCCCTCTTTGGGCCTGATTTATGATTGCTTAGGCAGCAAGTAATAGGGCTAATTAAGTAATTAGGCGGCTTCTAAAGGCTTCTAGACGCAGCTAAAGGCGGCGTCACGAGGAGGATGTGCCTTGGGCCAGAAAGCCCATCTAAAGAGCGTTGGAGGCTTTATAGAGGGCACTGAGGCCTTCTGGGGGTCTTTAGGGTCCTTAGGAATATATTAACGGTCCACAACCCCCCAAGCACGAGTCTTGGGACAAGGCCAAGTGATTAACTTGTTTTTTGAAATCTATTTTTGTTTCAGCCTGTATTTTGTATATGTCTTTGGATGACATTGTCTGATCTTTATAGGATGTCTCCGGGGTGGTTTGATTGTTTCCTATGAGCACCCTAGGGGTGAGTATCTTCTTATTTTAACAGTTCTAAAGGGGGAATGTATGAAATCTATTTGGGAGATTCCCCTTGGGGCAGTCTCTTATCTTAGGCGAGCTCTCCTCCAGTAGCCCTCCCAGCACGAGTCTTGGTTAGAGGCGAAGTGGTTTTTCTTTTCTGCAAAAGTTCTACGGTGAGGTCACGGCTTCGAGTAGTGTCCTGGAGGTGAGTTCTGTCTTATTTTTCTCCTTTGGATCTAATGGTCTAGATTCCACGACCTTTCGGCAGCGTCGATGTGGCGTTTATATTGCACCTGTCTCCATCCATTGGTCTGGCCAGCACACTTCCCGAGGCGACTTCAAGAGTTCTCCTTTTAAAAGCATACCTTTGCTTCTTTTGCTCCTCATTTTTTCGTTTTCCACGCGTTTTCACTAGTTTCACATTTTCCAGCAGCTTTTGGATTTTCTCTGTTTGTGAATTTTCGTTTAGCTAAATCCAGGTACTATTTCCATTTCTCTTCTTTTGTTTTTCGCTTTACCATCCATAGCTTAGTCATTTTTAGGAGACGATTCTGATTAGAGAGTGCGGCGAATCGGGTAAAATGATTTACCCTACTAACCCTGCTGAAAGGGATGAGCTAAAAAGGGATTGCCTGAAGCATGCCACTATGTCAAACGGCTTGATTGATTGGGAGGCGTACGAGATAGCACTTTATGGGAATCCATTATTTAGTGATGTTTCTAGTGAGAGTAGCGCTAGCTCGAGTAGTGATAGTGACTGTATCTTTCTATATGCTACCTCAGGAACAAATCCAAAGGAGGACTTGAGTCAAGGGATTTGTGTTTCTTCATTATCGTCGTCGAAGGTTGAAGGTACGACACCTTTATTAATTTTTTCCGGCGAGTGAAAACATGTAAAACACAACATCATTTTAGCTCATTTTGTGTGTAGTTTAGGCCTAAATTCTCTTGTTTTGCCTATGTTATGTTGGGTTGTATGGCTATGTTTCAGGTACACAACAATAGAGGCCTCCATGCGCAGAAACGGCGAAATTCGGCGAGAAAACGAAGAAAGGAACAAGTCCTGAAAAATCCAGCTTCAGGGTGACGGCTGTCGCACCCTGTGACGGGCTGACCGTCACCCTTCAACTCAACCTGGCCATCGCCAGCATCCCAGGACGTCAGCACCCGTGACGTGCAGACCGTCACACCCTGTGACGCCCGTCACGGGTTCGGGAGAATCAGTCTCCCCCACGTTCAGTAGCAGTTTACCCCATTTTCCCTCCCACTCTCTCCACCTGCAGTGCACACGACCAGAACACGTTGAAAAGGATGCTTGGCCTATAAATAGGTCCAAAGAGGAGAAAGAAAGGGTTGGAAGGGTTTAGGCAAGCATTAGTTATACAGAGAGCATTTGTGTAATCTGCATTCTAGTTTTCATTTGATTTAAGTCTGTCACAAAGAAACCTTGTTCCGTTGCAATTTTAATTCAATACTCATTACCTTTCAATTTTAATTGCTTTCTTTTTACTGGGTTTTTGAACTCTGTGGCTTCAATATTTGCACTGTTGCGTGGCTGCTAGTTAGGAAAGAACTAATTGGAATTATACTCAATTAAAGCTTCCAACATTAACAGGTTCCGTACACTTTTGTTTTCAATTGATTCTTAGTTTGTTTGCTTTAATTTTCTGTTGCTTCTGAGTAATGAATATTACAAAAGAAATCATGTTTATTTTAATTAGTATGTCTAAGTAGATTTATAGAAGTGTCCGGAATGTAGAAACTGTCGTACCAATGATGTTTAGCTGAAAAGTATGATTGAAATTTATAGTAGGAATTATTTTTATGCCTGAATATTCTGATTTTTAACGATGAATTTTTACAGTGAAAACTGAAAAAGCATGATATCTGTTTCGTATCGAAAGAACGAAACTCGTATCTGTCTGTAGAATAATCAGGAATTA
>Ga0228710_1007659_pt1 | contig 15841 bp, 29 predicted proteins | sample MedpolnodulmetaG_FD_177995 | JGI IMG/M metagenome (GOLD analysis project Ga0228710, IMG submission 177995) | Root nodule microbial communities from Medicago polymorpha collected in Santa Monica, California, United States - pink nodules | ecosystem: Host-associated > Plants > Roots > Nodule... | reverse complement strand
TGTCAGCTGCAAGGCTCATCTTTAGGAACGCTCGTTCTTTAGCCCGGCTCTTTAGTTTAGGCTCTGACTTTAGGCTTCAAAAAATCGCTCAGACTGGACAACCTCCGCGGTGCCAAATACCCGCAGGCGGGCGGATGCCAGGAAGGACCCATGAACCCTCGGAGGACCTATCGGGCCGTCCGAACCGCCCGCTGGAAGGCGACGGCGAAATGATCGTGGACGTTGGCGACCACGTACCGCTCGACGACTTCACGCAGGCGAAGACGGATGCGATACGAGACCTGAGGCACGAACAGGATCACCGGATGGATGGCGTTCGTTGCCGGATCACGCTGGTAAACGCCCGGGTAGAGGTGCGACGGCTGCCTCGGCACGAAGAACCGAGCGTTCTTGTAGTTCTTGTTCCGCTTGAGCGACGATGATGTGCGGGTACGGGTCGCACCAGCGCCACGATAGTCGATCTGCAGGTCAGCCATGACGCGGTTGAGAAACCCTTGCGTCATGTTGCCGTAGCGATCGAGCGGCGCCCGCTTTGCTGGCACGGCCACCAAGTCACGCTGCATCAATCCGCGATCGACCAGCTGCCGCTCGAAGGCCTTATGGGTGCGCATGCCACCTTCGATCTGCGGACCGAGGAATGCCGTTGCAGGCAAGCCGCCCTTGGTGCGATCACCGGTCACGACAACCGCCGCCCTGAGGTTCTGCCGCGATGCACGGTCATAGACGACGCCCCGCTTTGCATATGAGGTTGGCCGGTCAAAGACCCGATCCATCTCTCGCTGGACTTCGAGGCGACCACCCTTGGCCGTCTCGTTCAGCGTGAGCATGATGGCATAGGGCAGCTGCTTCCGCTCGATGTCAGTCAAGGATCGATTGAACTGCTGGAGATCGACTTTGATCTGAGCGTCGAACATCAGAAGCTCCGAAACGGCCTGCCCATATCCATTAAACGAAAAAGGCGACCTCTCGGCCGCCTAACATCTGGTCATAGCTTTCGCACTTGCCCTGAATCGGTGCCTCGGCTTCGAGACTCTCAGGGCTGGGGCTGACCGGTGTACCGACCTCGGGCTTTTCGCCCCGCACTCTCGTGCGTTCTCAGAGGCTCACTGCAGGATCATCAGCTCATCCAATGGCAAGATGACTCTCACAACTTCTTGAGCAAAGCAAGAGGCACTGTCACCGGCACCTCGCCGCCCATGAAGCCGAACGAGACCACCACGTCGCCACGCCCTTTCTTGCTCGGAGTGATGACGGTTGCTCTCCGATCGCAGAACGGACCAGCAGTGATCCGGACCGGTTCTCCAGCCCTCACCACCAGGTCAACAGGGCGTTCCCAATCAAAGTTACCCTTGCTAGCCAGACCGTTGAATCTGCTGACTTCCTTTTCGCTCAGGCGCATGGGCCGATCACACCCGCCAAGCACATCGATCACATGCTCCACGCCGAGCAATCCGGCGAGATACTCGGAGAGCGCCATCATCTGCACGAGAACATAACCATGGATAACCGGCATCATCTGCCCCTCGATCACGCGACCGCGACGGCGCAAATCGGGGCCCTTCCGCATCGGCACGAGCGACCGCACGCCAAGGGCGTCGAGACTTTTTTCCACAATCTTCTCGCGACCCGTCCAGACCCGAAGCGCAAACCACGGCGCTTTACCGCCGCTGATTCGGAGATTCGCCGTGACCAGCGCGCCCTCGTCGAGGAGGGCGTCGCTGATTCTCCGCATCCGATCGGCGAAGCGATCATGGCCCTGCAGCGCAACAACTGGGCTTCCAGTAAACGTGCTACGCTGCATGATCATCGCCTTTGCTCCTGTTCGCGAGATAGTCGGAAATACGTTCGCGGTAGCGCTCGACCGCTTCGGCGACGAGGAAGTCGAGATCGCCCTCGCCCTCGATCGCCGGGAAATAGACCCACTCAGGCAAGCGCCCTTCCGGAGAGGGCCAGCCGCGCCGCTTGTGCTCACGCTGCCACGCGGCAAGCAGATCGCCGTCACGCTTCACCGCCTGAAAGCCCTGCCCCGCCTCTTCAAGCGCCAGCGGGCACATCGAGCCCTGCGCCGAGCGTGCCCGTTCCTGCATGCTGTTCACCGACGGCCATCCTGCCCGCATGCGCTTCTCGGCCATCACGTCAGCAAGGGACACGTGCCCGGCGTCGATCTGCATCTGTTCGAACTTCGTCGGAGGAGCGACGATCCCAGACGGCGGCAGCAGCAGCTCGGCGAGCCGCGTTGCCGACCAGAGCTTGCCGAATGGCGCAGCCATGGCGTTCGCAGGTTTCGCCGCCTCATCCTGCGCAGGAACATCCAACCAGAGCTTTTCGCCGAAGTAGGTCGATGGTGCCGGTGTGTGGGATTTCTTCTGCGCCTTCAGCAGCTGCAGCCAACGAGGGAACCGCTCGGCCGCTTCCCGGCGCTCGTCAGCCGTCAGCGCGAGCCACGACCGCTTCGCCGGCTCTTTCGGCATGCCGGCGAAGCCGGGCCAATCCTTCACCAGCGCCCAGAACCCCTTTTCGACCGACTGCTCGGTCTCGGTCTGGCTTTCCTGCCTTTCCGCCTCGCGCGCACCCTCTCTCAAATCTGATGGTTCTATTGGTGGTTCTATTACGGTTTGGGTGTCACCGTGACACCCCTCGGCGTCGTCGGTGTCACCCGTCCCCGTCGCCGTTGTCACGGGTGTCACCGTGTCATGGGTGACACCGTGACACCCCTCAATGGCCATTTTTGCAGCCTGCAGGCGACCAAGAGCGCTCATATTGAAATCGTAGCGGGTGCCCTCGCCGGGCTTCCAGCCGCCTTTCTTGCGGACGATCAGGAGCCCCTCGTCGACAAATTCGGAAAGGATGCGCTGCACGGTCCGTTCGGAAAGCTCGGTCTCGCGCGCAAGCCGCCCGACGGTCGGCCAGATGCCCTTGCCGTCGTCGTCGGCGAAGTCCGCCAGCCGCACGGCAAGCATCTTCCGGTTCGTCGAGCCCAAGTGCGCCTTGAACAACTGTGACATGATCGCGATGCTCACGCCGCCCCCTTTTCCGCGCCCCCACGCGCAATGACCTGAATTCCGATACGCGCGTGTTCCCGCGTCATGCGGATTGTGCTCGGGGCAAGCCCGTCCCGGGCGCGCCTCGCGGAAAGCGCCGCGATCTCGGCTGCGAAGTAGGCAAGGCCTTCGTGAAAACCGGCCGCAGAGAGCAGCCGGTGGATAATCACCTGGTCGCGAATGATCACCGCGAGGGGCACTTCGAGCAGCCAGCGCGCGCGCGCCTTATGGTCCGGCGCATCGGCGAGGTCCTCGATGATGGGAAGCATGGAGGTCACTCAGCCGCCTCCCCTGTCGCGACTTCAAACCCCCATGCCGTCCAGCCCGGGCGCGGGCTGCGGCAGAACATTTCCAAGCGTGGCATGGCGGGATAGAGCCGCTCGATCTGCTCGGCGAAGTAATCGGGTTTGGCGCTGTGCCTGCCCTTCCGCTCGCGATAGACCGTCTCGGGCTGCGAGCCTGGCAGCGGCGAAACCGGGTCGCCGCGCCTGCCGATCAGCAGCAGCTCGTGCCGAACGCGGCCCCAATAGCCGGTTCCGGCCACTTCCTTGTCCCAGATCCAGTGGTGCACATAGGTGAAGCCCCATGCCGCCATGACGCGGAATGCGTCGGTCAGCATCGGGTTCGTCGCCCAAAGGAAAAGCACGGAGTCGGCCTTGGCCGGTGCGCCGATCTCGTCGAAGAGGTCGCAGATCGCATCCGTCGGCATGGTCGGATAATGGTTCTCGGCGCTCTTCTCGCACCCCGTCACTTCCGAGCGCACGCCGAACTGCCACGGCGGGTCGGCATAGATAACCGGGAACTTCTGATCAACCTTGCCTGCAGTCGACGAGCCGGCCTCTGCCACATGCGCCATATGCGTCAGCCGCACGGCATGACGGATCTCCTGCCGCTTCTGGCGGATTTCCTTGGCACGCTGGATGATCTCCTTCTCCTCGAGCCGCAGCGCCTCTTCCTGCGCCGCCCGCTCCAGGTGGCTCAGAGCCTCGCCGGCATGGACGGAGATCCGCCCGTCGCGGATGGCATCGGACAGCGCCTCGACCCCGTGGTCGCGCACCCGCTTTGCGGCCTTGACCGCGCGCTCGGAAATCGAAAGCCGGCGCCCTGCCTCGCGGGCGTGCAAATTTGCATCCCCGGCTGTGCTCTGGTTGATGCCGCGTTCCCAATCGACGATCCGTGCCGCCACCATGGCGCGCTGGCTTTCCGTCAGGTGCCGGCGATGCAGGTTGAGCGAGAGCACGAAGCCGAGCGGGTCCTTGCCCTCGTATACCTTGGTCCAGGCGTCGATCCCGACCAGATGGCAAGCCGCCTCGCGGTTCCGCCCGTCAAGGATCTTGCCGTCGAGCAACCAGACCGGCTCCTGCTGCCCGTTCGTCTCGATATCGTCGGCGAGGCGGCGCAGCTCGTCGTCGGGCAGCATGGGGAAAAGGGCAGCGAGCGGATGATGCGGCAGGCGCGTGAGCGGCGGCAGCTCCGCCGTTGGCGAAGTCTCGATCTCGGCCGGCGCTGGGAGGCGATCGGCGCCCTGCTCGGGCTGAACCCGAGAATCTGGCGCGCCGGGTCCACTCTCGCCCCCCTGCCTGATCTCCGGCAGCGTCACGCCGGCGAGCTCGCAAAGCTTCGCCGTCGGATACCAGACCGCGCCATCCTTCCTGTCGCGAGAGAGGAGCTGACGGCTGTTCAGATTGCGGCAAACGGCGATTTCAGATTCTTTCGATGCGCGATAGATGCCTTCCCGCAACACTGCGTCGACGATCTCGCGCGCCTTCGGTCCAAGCTTCGGAAGCTGATCGCTCACGGCCTTCCTCCTTCCGATTGTTCGATGATCTTGCAGACCTCGTCTTCGTCGATGCCGAGTTCGGCTGCGATCGAGTGCGTGTCCCGGTTTTCCTGGAGCCAGAGCGTCAGAACGCGCTCGACGAGGACCTGGCGGGAGAGCGGCGGGGCCCCCGCCAGCGACGACGGCACGGAGGAACTTAAGGGCGGGGCAGAAAACCTCATTCCACCCTCGCCAGCCGATCGAGATATTCCGCGCCCCTCGCCGTCAGCCGAACGACGTCACGGCTACGGTCGACCCAGGCGACGAAGCCGACGGCTAGCGCCTTGACCACGGCATCACGGTCGACGTTGCGGATGAGCGTGTATGCGTCGCCGCTCGCCCGCACCCGCCACAACAGCGCGATGCATCGCGGTCCGACCGGTCCGCTGGCAGTCCAGCACGCGGGGGAAAGTGTGGCGCGCTCCATCAGTGCACCCCCTTGCGACCAATGTCGCCGAGGCCGTTTCCGCGCATGGATTCGAGCGCCGCGCGCAGACCGTCGACGGTCGACTCGTCGTCCAGTCCGGCTGTGATCGCCGCCGCGGCACAGGCGACAGTCACGACGCTCACGGCCGCTTCCGGGTCGTCGGGCAGCAGTGCGCAGATCGCCGTCACTGTCTTGGTCGGGTTTTCGGGTCCTCCGTCCATCACGCCGCCCTGTCCATCATCATCGCTTCGAGGCGGGCAAGATCCTGCTTCGCCGCCACGATGCGGCTGCGGATGGCCTGGCGCTCCGCCGCATCAATGCGGCCATCCTCGATCGCCTGCGCGACGGTGCGCACGACATCGTCGAGGACGCCGTCGAGGCGCAGGACCGCGCTGGCGGTGACCGCGCCGAAGCTCGAAACGCGCTCGTCCTTCACGATCCGCGACATGGCGGTGAGCAGGAAAGGATGATCGCACCGCCGGTCAAGTTCGGCGGCAAGATCGAGGCGGATGAAGCTGTCGCGCCATTCCTCGCCCATGGAGGCATATTTGGTCAGCGTCGAGGAAGCGACGCCGAGCGCCTCGGCCGCCCGGCTAACTCCACCCAGCGCCTCGTAAGCCGCAGCCGTGGCGGCCTTGATGATGGATGCATGTTCGTCAGAAATTGCACGCACGAAAACACCCCTGAGTTTGGGTCAAGGAAAAAATCAACCGAAAGGATTCCGTGAAGGCCGCGCACGGGCGGCGTAGGGTCAATCCATCAAATCACGGAGGGCCGCATGGATAGGCAGACGGAAAAACAGAGACAGGGACGCGCCGAAACTGGGCGCGCCCCTGCCAGGCGGCAAGGTCGCCGACTGGGAGGAGGAGACCGGTGCCTTGCTGGGGGAACATCATTCCGCCCCCTTCCGCGTCTGACGACGCGACATGGCGACTGGGTCTTGCGCCGAAAGGCACAATTCGAGGAATTGGAGTTTTGTGACACGACCGGCGGTACCTTTCTCGACATCTCGCGCAAGATCGATACTCGGATCCCGCTGGCCGGAAAGCGCGCGCGACAGTGTGCTCGGAGAACGGCCAATGCGCACCGCAAAGGCCGATAGCCGCTCGCCCGTCTCGCTGAGGTAAGTTGACAAAGCATCCATATGCGGAAGTTGCCAAATAGGCAAAATGTAGTCAAGGCCTTTTTGCCTATATGGCCATGGAGTTCTTTGTCAAACTTTGGAAATTTGCCATATGGACAAAAGTTACCCAAACCGCATAAACGAACTCCGCAACGAACGCAGCATGACCATCGAAGATTTGGCAGAGAGGACCGGCCTCTCTGTGTCCTATGTGTCGCGGCTCGAAAACGGCGAGCGGAACCTTTCGGTCAAGAACCTCAACTTGTTCGCACACGCATTCGATGTGGCGGCGCAGGACATCCTCGCAAAAGCGCCGGTCAAGGCACCCAATGTAGTTGGGGTAATGGGGCGGATCGGAGCAGGAGCCGAAATTTTGCCGGAGGAAGAGCAGATCCCGCCTGAAGGGCTTTATGAAATCGAAACGCCGTTCCCGCTGCCCCATGACGCGATAGCTTTCGAGGTGACTGGCGAGTCCATGTGGCCTCGCTACGACGACGGCGATATCATCATCTGCTGGCGCCAAGGTGTAGTCGTGGAGGAGGTCTTGGGCTGGGAAGCGGCCGTCAAGACTGCCACCGGACAGCGTTACTTGAAGCGCGTGCTGCAGGGTGCAGAACGAGGGACCTTCGACCTAGAGAGTCACAATGCACCGCCGATAAGAGGCGTGCGCCTGGTGTGGGTTGCCGCTATCCAATCCGTGATTCGCAGCGGCCAATGGAAAAAGCTCACGCCTTCAGCTCGACAGCGTATGGTACAGAAAATGACTGCTTCCGGCTAACGCCGGCTTGCCTTCCGCCATTGCCAAGGGGGGGCGAATGTACCTCGCCAAACACCGGCCCGGTTCTTCTTTGCTGCTGCTTCCTCTGCGGCATAAGCCCCTTGGGAGTACTGGGGCCAGTCAAGTGCATGACCGTGGCGCACCATCCAAGCGGCAACTTCGGCCCCGTCTGCGCGGTAACAAGAGCCTACCAAACGGCGATAGCGGTCGTTTCCTAGTATTCGGCAAGTCGTCGGGCGCGATGAGGCTAGAAAGCCATCCAGAGCATCCGCAGCTATCTTCCCGCAGCGGTAGGACTTGCCCTTCTCGTCTTTGCAAAGCTGGCGAATCTCGGGCGCATCTACACCATTGAGCCTTACACGGCGCCCCTGAATCTCTATCGTGTCCCCGTCCACGATCGAAGCGCGCCCCGTGATCGAAACCGGATCTGCTATTCCGGCACTCGCCAGAACTAAGATGATCCCGATTTTCATTTGCCGTTCCGCTCCGGAAGCGCGGCAATTGCCAGCGCTTTTACCGTGCTATCCGGAGCCGCAAGTATGAAAGCGCAGCGATCTTCATCCATCGAAGCCGCTAGCTCCTGGACCTTCTTGTCGAACTCGACAAGAAAACTCGTAAACCGATGTGCGGCCGCGACACAAGTCGGAGAAGGACCCGAAGCAGCCAGAACGATGATGGCCAATGTCGCGAGCACGCCGAATCTCCTGAAAGTGTGGATCCCCGCCGCTTACCACAACTCTGCATTCCGGACTAACTTCTGCAACAGCCGAACCGCTTCCGTCATCGAAGTTGCCAAATAGGCAAATTCCCTCTTGACTGCATTTGCCTATTTGGCAATATTTCATTCGTCCCTCGGAGCGCAAATGTCGCCCAAGGGGGCATCCTCTAATCCGGAGACGAACGATGCAACCGAACGGCGGAATTCACACCAGAAACACCATTGAGCGCATGGCCGAGGCGATGCGCACCATCGGCGAGGGCTGCACGGATCACGACCTGATCCTGAAAGGCTTCACCGAGCGGCAGATCACGCTCTTCGGCTCCAAGGCCACCGAGCTGGCCACCGTCATGGCCCACGCGGCGTAGCGTCATGACGAAGAGGGCGCGTCGCCGTGGACCCATGCCCCTGTGGTTCATGCGCGGCGCGCTTGCCGGCCCCCGAAGAACTCTCCGGAGATTTCCGAAATGATAAAGCTTGGATCCTTTGCGAAGGACTGCATCACGAACTTTGCAGGCGTGGTGACTGGCCATGCCGAATACATAACCGGTTGCGATCAATACCTTTTGTCGCCTCGGAACCCCGACAAAGAGCCAAAGTGGTTCGATGAGCAGCGGCTCGCAGTAGATCCGATCATCGCTCCGATCGCCATCGACTAGTAATGGCGCCGGCGCTGATATTCCCGCACCGGTGAAGTGACGAGCCGTGGAGCGCCGCCCTGAGCTGCCCCCACTGTGGTCATGCGAGGCTCGCTTGGCGGCCTCGTCTTCACCCTTCCCCTTCACCTGATCCTGCTCTGGAGCCTCTGGCCATGACTGAGCATTTCACCGGACATAACAAGGCACGGCTCGAAGCCAGCCCCAATCGCTTCTTCCTCGCCTGCGCCATCCTCGCACTCTCGATCGCATTCTTGATGTCAGCCGCGCTGGCCGGGACCACGGCTTTCCGCAAGGAATGGCAGTTCGCGTCGGACGCGAAGGTATGATGCCGCAGCTCGCCATCCTCCCTGGCGGCCACGATGCCGCCACGCGCCATGAGCGCGCCAGCGCCGTGCCGATCGCCACCCTTCGCGGCCATGATCTCACTGTTGCCGAGCGCTCCGCGCTGCTCGACTGCTACGCCACGCCGGATCGCACCTTCCTCGAAATCGCAACGACGCACGGCCTCGAGCGCGAGCGGCTGCAGGATCTCTGGTTCGATCTCTTCCTCACCCTTCCCGCCGCTGATCCAAGGAAATCGAAATGGCCAACCTTGTCCGAAATCCCGTTCCGCCATCAGGCCTTTCCACCTCGACGGCGCTTCTAAAAGAGCCGGCCGTGCGCGCCGGCCACCTGTCGGGCATGACGGTCCCGCGCCTGGCGCTGGCCTTCTGCGTCGCCGAATATGTCATGGAAGACTATGTCGCCGAGCGGCGCTGGGGCTGGAACGCCGCCGCGCATCGCGGCATCCATGAGGATGGCCGCCGCACCGTCGTCTTCACCCGTGCCTCACGTGAGACCGGCGATTACGACATTCGCCCGATCTCCGTCCCACGCATCACCATGCACGTCAGGGCACTGGAGGCGCGGGCATGAGCGGCGCGCTGGAGCAGATAAACCATATCAAGCGGCTCGCCCCCGACGCGCACATCAACGCCTTCAACGCGACAGCCGCCAAGCCGCAGCCCGTCAGCCATCGCACCATCCGCACCGCCTTCTTCGATCAGAATGTCGAGGTGCCGCTGCGCCTCTCCGAGACGGATATCGGCGTCGTGCTCGATCGCCACGGCTGCGACGTTTTCGCCGTCGTCGTGAACAACGAACGCCCCGACGAGGAGGCGCTGGCGATCGCGCTCTTCATCGTCGAGTGCGTAAACGAAGCAGGCGGTTTCTGCGGGGAGAAGCTCGATGACTGATCTCCTGCCCTTCCGCATCCATTTCGAAGATCCGGAGATCGCCCCGCTCGATCTCGACGCGAGCGACGCCGAGAACGCGCGCCAGCTCGCCGCCAACCGTCGCGGCGTCACCGCCGGCGCCATCCGCAAGGTCAAGATCATCAGGGAGATCCAAACCAGCGAGGTCGCCGAATGACGGAGCCTGTTCGCCTCCAGCTATCTCGCCGCAAGGGCTTCGACCTGCAGGCGCATTCCAAGTCAATCAATGACCTTGAAGTGGTGCATGTCGGTCGCCCCGGCCCATGGGGAAACCCCTTCGTCGTCGGCAAGCATGGCGACGCCACCTATTGCGTCGACCTCTACAAAGCACTGCTCGCCGGGTTGCTGCGCGTCGGCGCCGGCCCCGATATCCAGGCGCTGGCGCACAGCCGTCGTTTTGTCGCGGAGAATGCGCATGAGCTGAACGGCAAAAATCTCGCCTGCTGGTGCAGGCTAGGCGCACCCTGCCATGCAGACGTACTTCTCCAAGTCGCCAATCGCACGCTGTGCCACGAGGTCCGCCGATGAGCCACCCCGAGCCGTCGCCGCAGCAGAAACGCATGGACGCGATCCGCAACCGGGTCGCGCTCGCGACCCCGGACTGGGGCATTGAATCCGATGGCGGTCGGCTCTGCCTGACTGCGGCAAGCAGCGAAGGCACTTTTCTCATCGCGACGATCGCCGCCGACGCGCCGATCGTCGACAGCGAGATGATACTGAACGCGCCCTATGATCTGATTTGGCTGCTCGGAACCTATGACGCCCTCGCCGGCCGCTATCGCACTCTCGTCTCCGAGCTGCGCCGCCACGCACCTCCGCAGCGCCAGCAGAAGCCGAAAGACTATGCCGCAGAATGCGCGATGAAATGCGCAGAGCCGGCCTTCAAGAAATTCCTCGAGGAGTGCCACGGCCTGGCGAAGCCCCTCACCGACGATCGCGCCGCGACAAAGGTCCGCTCGATCCTGAACATCCGCTCGCGCAGCGAGCTGAACGACGACGCGGCCGCAGCTGCCCGCTGGCAGGATCTACGCAATGCCTTTGATGCCTGGAGGCGCCGAGGATGAGCAGGCGTCGTGATTGCATCCGCGCGAAGATCATGTCCCGGTTCCGCATCGATCCGGTAACAGGTTGCTGGGATTGGACCGGCACTGATTCTGGGAAGAACGGTCGAGGCAAGGGCTACCCCCGCATGTCTCTCGACGGCCAGACCGTCGCAGTCCACATCGCCATGTGGACCAACGAGCACCGCTATATCCCAAGGGAAAAAAGAACTGGACCACGCCTGCCGCAATCGCCTTTGCGTGCGACCGGAAAGGATCACGTCGAGATGGTCACCCGCAAGGAAAACGCGAAGCGCCGGGAACAGGCGAAGCGCGGCATGATCGGCCACAACGGCGGTCCAGAATTCGTATGTGAGGAAGCGTAGAGATGAAGACGCCCGACCCGATTTCCCACCAGGCCTTTTCGACATCCTTCCTGCTCTTCGCCCAGTATGGGGGCAAGGCGATCATCCCCGTCGAGGACGTCTGCCGCGACTACTTCAATCACCTCACGCCTGACAAGTTTCTCCGGAAGGTCGGAGCGGGTGAAATCGCCCTGCCGGTGGTGCGGGCGGAAACGTCTCAGAAGTGCCAGAAGGGCGTCTATTTGCAGGACTTGGCCGATTACCTGGATCGGAGGCGCGAGGCGGCACTAAGGGAGTTCCGTCAACTGCACCGATGAAAATATAAGTGCGCTCGCGCTACGTCCAAGAATGCCGGTGGCTCTGCCTTTGTTCCTTCCGGCGGTTACGGAGGCTCGCCCGCTTCCGGCCCGGTTCAGTCGTTCCCGCCCCGCTTTGTGAACGACCACTGTGCACCTTCAACTCGGTCGCTCAGGTAGCGTGACCAAACTCCTAAAAGCGGACACGCCCCAAATGCGGTGAAAGCTCTCGGGCTAGATGGAACAACGCCTACCCGGCCGTGGTCCGGCTTACGCGACGGCTGTTGCTGCAAGCGGCAAGAAACATGTCCCGATGCACTCCTGGTGCAAGCGAAGCGTGTAATGGCTCAGCAAATTAGCGCACAGGCTACGCGCCGGAATTCGGAAAAAGCCCGAAGCGGCCCGAACCTGGAACGGCTGTGAACACTTGGGTGTTGCCGAGCTTTTCGATGCCCGGCGGAGGATCGATGTTCTCGACAATGATGAACTCAGCGAAAGATGACAGGCTCGCGAGATGTTCGAAGAAGAAGTCTCGAAGAGAGGTATTTTGCAGTTCCCGCTCGTCGGCTGCAAGAGGTCCTTCCTTCGAGCGAATGGGATCTCGGTATGTAAGAAGGGGCGTATCCAAGACCAAGAAACCAGGGTGGGGCAGCCCTCGTTCGCGGCAAAAGATTAGCAGAGCAACCTTGAATGCCGCATGCGTTACAGCTCGCACGCCCTTACCGTTGTCACGCCTGTGCTTCCCGTCGATCCGCAGGTCGTAGGTCGTTTCGTCGAAAGCGACGTGCCGCGTTCCGGGAAATTGCCACTCCTCCAGGACGTGACTGACCGTCTGGGCAAATTCATGTGCGATAGTGCTTGATACACCAAGGCGAGGCTTATCGGCCTTTGACGCAGGTTTAATGCTGGCGAGCTCGTCGCGCCTGTCAGCCAGCGATTGCTTCTGCGCCAAAAGGCTCAGGCCTAACTTAACATGGTCTCGCACCATTGTGAGCTCGGCGAGATACTGCTGCTTATCGCGCGCTTCGGGAGAGAGCCGCCGAATTTCCTCATCGGCCTCGTCCAATATGCCGGTTTCCTTCGCGAAATCCGAGATCAGCGTCGCGCGCTCGGCAACCAGCTCATCCACCGTCTCACGAAGTGACGCCCGGTGCCGAGCGATTTTTTCAATTTCGACTGCCGAAGCGGCTCGGATGCGTTCTATGTCAGCAATACCATGGTCATGGCGTTGCGCATCCGGTGCTGCACCACAGAGCGGGCAGTCCTTTTCGCTGCCGAGCAGCAGAAGGAACCCAGCCTCCTCAACCGCTTCAAGCCGTTGAACATCGGAGGAATATACTTCTTCGAGCTGGGCGAAACGCGCCAAGTTAAGCGCCACCTCGGTGAGACGCTGCTGGATCTTGGCGACTTTGCCCGCTGCGTCGCGCTTGCGGTCCAACTGTGCTCGGATGTTGTCGTGTGCGATCTGTGCATCGACCTGTGCCGCCCCGAACGTAGTGGCAAGCTTCTGGTCCTGGTCTGCTAACCCATCAAAGTCAGGGAAGTCGGCCGCGATCTTCTCGTCGATGTTGGCGATCATCTCGTCGAGGATTTCAAGCTTGGCATTTGTCTGTGTCTTAAACACAACCTTGTTCACCACTGGAACGACGGCGCTGTCATCGACCCCGGTCAGCAACAGCTTGAACACACTGCGCTCCGCCGTGGCGGTCGTATACTGTCCTGCCTCTACCGGAGAGGTCTCGTTTTGTATGATGGTTTCGTCGACGAGAGAGAAGCGGATAACGTCGCGGAAGCTAAGGCTCCGCTTTTTCCCGTTAGCATCAACCGCAATAAGCTTGTTGCCAAAGCCGAGTTCGTTCAAGAGTAACTGCGAGACGTTGTCTTCATTGGAATTGTCATGGCGCGCCGATAGTGCCCGGACATTCTTTCCTCGCTCTGCAGTAGAAACATGACCGGCATGAAGCTCGAAAGCACCGCCAGCAAGCGCGCGTGTCAAAGTTACTTCACCCTGGTTGGGCAGAGTCAGCGCCAACCATGCACGGTCGTAACCTTCACGCTCGCCGATTTCGGGCAATGGCCGTGAGCTGCCCAGCATGAAGTCGAGCACTTTGACCATGAAAGACTTACCGGTGTTCGAGGCACCGAAAAGCAGATTGAGGCCGCGGTCAAAAGTGACCTCGACAAGTGATCGATTTGGACCAGTGAACGAGAGTCCACGGATTTGCATCGGACGGAATGCGGTCATGACGTAGTGCTTTCGGGGCCGGTCTCACCTTGGAACTCGACCGCCCAGCGACCGATCTTGTCCGCAATGAGCTCCGCTAGTTGCTCAACCGTAAATTCTTCCAGCTTCTGAGCCAGCCACTCCGCCCGGAATTTCAGCTCAAGCGCGTAGGGTGTGTGCATCGTATCGACCAACGCAGAGGCTTCATCCGACGCCTGATAGGCGATGCCTTTTTCGTCTACGATAGCGTTGATCATGTGCAAACGTCGCATCAGCTGAACGCCTTCTTCCACCACCCGCCTGCGCACCAGCAATTCCCCCGTCCGTTGCGGCAGATCGGGGTGCAAGCTTTGAGGCCCTCCCACATCGGCGGTGTGTACAACCAAGTGGTCAAACCATGTCAGCTGCGTCAAGTCGAACATGCGGGGGAAAGCAGCATTCAAGATGACGAGCGCGCGCACTCCAGTTTCCAGACCACTGTTGAAGAGAGGCGCACGCGCGGCGTCTAGGGCTTCCATGTAAGTTGCCCTTCGTTGATAAAATGGTGGCAAATACCCTGTTTCACAGGCGTGCGTGCATATTTGGCCAAGGGTCCTGCCGGTTGGCTATTGCCGGCCTGGATCATGACCGCGTTAACGCGGGCAAGCATATCCTCATGCTTCGCCACATGTGTATCGTAGATGCCATGCATGATATCCTTGCGAAGGTCGTCTGTGTCCTTCGTCGTCGTGCTGTCCCTATAAAAGCGAGTAAAGGCATCGGCGTCGAAATACCGCTCTCGTTGCATGCGCAAGTGCGGGCCATGAGTTGCATGTGCTCCTGCGGCCGCATGGTCGGCAAACACGTGGCCTTCACGCTCGCTATAGGCGTCAAGAAGCCCCTGAATATAAGGAAGCTCGACCTCCTGAACGTCGGCTGGCGTTACGCCGGCGGGAGCCGGGCCAGGGTCTGCGCCGAACCAGTGGTACAAAACCGGACCCGCTGCGGCATCACCGAGCATCACATCAACGGATATGGGCGATATCCGCGAAAAGTCCCAAGCTTCGATAAACGCCTTCAATCCCTCGTCTAGAGGAATGTGCACGTTGTCGATGATTGCGTCTGCGCAATATTTGTTCCACTCGCCAATTAAGGTCGCCTTGAACTCCGAAGGCTTGAAAATAAGTCTTCGTAGATTTCGGTTGACACCCCTGGGGGCAACGAAAAAGAACTTCTCGGGTGCGGTAAACTCACCTTTCCAACTATAGTACAGAACCTTCCCAAGTTCAGAGATTCCGGTATCGGTCGGGAGTGTCCGACCGTACTGCTTGCATTGGTAGTTATCCCACCCCGCCTCATGGCGCTCGGCCGTCAAAAAACCGACGACATCGCGACCCAAGTCGCCTGTGCCGGTGAAACGCTCGACCTCTACATACTCGGGCTTCTTCAGAACCCACTGCCGGACGAACTCTTCCAGCTGATCGTCGTCAAGAGCGAGTATCTGACGTCTGTAGTGATAATTTGTCCCCATGGCAGCCTTATATTTCTAATCCGATAGGCGTTCAACCTCACCGAGCGTTACCCAGAAGACCGGCGGTCGTAGAGTTGCGTCGTACGGATGGATCTGTTGGCTATATTGGTCGTGGTGGTTTGAATCGAGGCGGAAGTACGCCCGCCCAGCCTTGGTCAACAGGTTTGAGAACGTACGCTATCAACGTTGATTTTCTCGGAGCTGCCAGTCGGCTCTCGGCCCCAGTCACGACGTTCGACCTACTATCCCAAAGCGTCCGAAAGGTCCGCAAAGCGGCCGTTCGGGCTAACCGCAGCAGACGATCGGTCCCACCAAACCGGTCACGGCGGGGCATCCGAGCTGCGACTTAGCGAGCAGAAAGCGAACGTTTATGCCTAGTTGACGCTGCCAGAGCAATATCGGCGTGCTATAATTTTGCTACAAATCTACAAGCGCCTTTGTTTTTGCTTCATTTAATCGCCGTTTCAGTCCAATCGATCATAGGCGCCACGGCGAAGACAGGCGCCTTGAAGTACTTGCCTTCCCCCACGTTTCCAGCCGTTTGCGCCGTTTCCTTCATATCTCGTCAGCTCTCGTTTGATCCCGTTT
>Ga0228710_1007655_pt1 | contig 15845 bp, 9 predicted proteins | sample MedpolnodulmetaG_FD_177995 | JGI IMG/M metagenome (GOLD analysis project Ga0228710, IMG submission 177995) | Root nodule microbial communities from Medicago polymorpha collected in Santa Monica, California, United States - pink nodules | ecosystem: Host-associated > Plants > Roots > Nodule... | reverse complement strand
AAAAAAAGAAATCATTGTACTTCTTTTAAAAAAAATTAAATGTGGAATTTGTTTGCTTAATTGATAAGAAATTGTTGGACTTGAATCCTCTGCTGCCGTCTCTCCTGTCATCATCTCAGCCACTCATCCATGTTTTTCCCTCTTTTCAAAACTGTTGTTTTACATTTATTTATTTCTTATGAACTCTCAGCCATTGGATGAAGCACGTGACGGATGGCTGAATAATAAAAGCAGGACAGGATCCATTTCCGAAATTGTTTTACCTCTTTCAAAAAAAAAAATTGTTGTACCAAAAAATAATCATATGTCTTTTTTTAAATAAGGATCCTTTTTTTTGACAAAAAATAATGATCCAATTTGATCTTCATAGTTTTTTCCTGACTCAGTTTCATTCATTTGTGCAGATGATATAACTAACATGGCATGTGATGGTGGCTCTTCTTTGATTATTTATGAACAATGTCATGATCAGATGGGATCATGTTTTTTAGCTGATTATGTTGGTGTTGCAACACCTCGTTTAATTAAGCGTTAGTTTTCTTTCTTTTGGGCTAAGGCTCTCTTGTACTCCAAAAAAGAAAAAAACAATATCTTAATTTGAGATGACCACACTCTAAAGTCCCATCAAAAATGTGACAAATAATTATTCTAAAACATCATCCTTTTGGTTCATAGTTATTTATGCAAACGCATGGTAACGGAAGAAGTAAAAACATATTTAACCTTATTTATTTTATCCAGCAAGATAAGAGGGTTTGACTGATATTCATCAGCCATACTACATAGCAGTTCCTACCAATTTACCACATGATATCTTTCTTCTGTGATATTATTTTAACAATTTCGAGGAAGTCTACAACAAAAGATTGAACTAGCGGTCCATGGCTCGAATGCTAAAATAATATGGATTATTGTATTTTCCTATTGACTAGAGCAGGTTTCAGGAACAACACTCATATTAGAGACCAGAGAATAACATATAAGTCAGCATCTGAAAAGGGTAAACAAACATACTCGCAGTAAGGATGAGCATGATCTTCTCCATAAATTTCATAAGTACCGTTGTTTAAACAACAAATTAACATAGGGTTATGGTGTATAATTCAATGAACAAACATATGACTCAAAAAATCCACTAGTTTTAGATAAGCATTTTATAAATAGTTTTCAAACAGCTCCAGATATGAAGTGATCAAAACTTAAAGCTTAACTTGCCAATGTGAAGTAAATATAGGGATGTTTGGGTAAACAATTCAATTGACTGTTCAATAACTATGGTTTGATGATAAGAAATGAGACAAGGGATGAAGAAAAGAAGGAAGATCAGATATTTGCCTATTTCACATCATGTTCTACGAGTCACGTGTCACAACATTGAAGAAATCATGTGTTTTGTCACTACCTCACTCGCGTTCACGTGCTAAGAGTCACGCATCTCGAGAGTCGGTTATTGAAGCGAGGGAAAATAGAAATGTTTTCACTTATTTGAGTTATTGGACTTTATTAGCTGAATTAAATAAAATATTAGGTTTCTTCATTTCATATAAGATAGATGGGAATTATTTGATCATTTGACATTTAAACACTTTTGGAGAACTGCAGAATTTTTATTGATGTTTGGAGACAACACCTTCACGTAGGAAGTCAGGTAGTGCAGCTCCTACCCCCTATAGTCAATGGCGCCCCCTATATTTGTATTTGTTTTGACCTCTTTTTGATAAGTGAGAAGGAATAACAGAAGCTAGTTAAGATTTTTAGAGACAACATCTTCACGTAGGAAGTCAGGTAGTGCGGCTCCTGCCCCCTAGAGTCAATGGTGCCCTAGAAAATATTTTTTCTTCTGACCCTCTTTATTTGATCTTTTTATTCCACACACTAACTTATACTACTTTTACTCTGAAAACTTTTAAGGGTCAATTTACCACTAAAATAAAAAACACGCTCCTTAAAATACCTACTACACACTTACTCAAAGACTGCAACTATGTGTTTTTCTCAAAGAGAATTTTCACAATAAACATGATGTGGGTATAGCAAGAACACTTAAAACACAAGAAGTCACTTTCATGTACAAAGAATAGCCCTTTTGGAAGAAACTTAACAACAACAAAAAAAAATATGTCATACATAATTCACAATAAAAGCAAGATGCTTTACATGCCTTTTGCAACAAAACAAAACAAAAAATTAAAATTCAAGGGAGTTTGAAACACTACGACACTTGACATTTTATTGACTCCCCCATACTTGGGTAAAGCATTGTCCTCAATGATTTAAAATGAAAGAAAACTGCAAAAAAATAAAAGAAAAATGAAAAGGGAAAGCTCACAATTTATTCGGGACCTTGTGGAGGATCCTGGAGGTTGAAGTGCTGCATCATTCTCAAGAGAATGCGGTTTTTTTGTTCATGCATGTGATTGCCTCTTTGAACATCATTACGCAGCCCTGAGATTTCAACACTTTGCCTTTGTTGCTCGGTGCTTACTCTTTGAACTTCGGTTTACATCCATGCCCACCGATCATTGTCATATTGCCCACCGGATTCATGGTCATGGTGGACCGGATCATCATGCAAGTGTGCACCTTCCTCATCCTCATCATTACCATGGTCTTGGTGTACCTTGGCTTAAATTTTTTTTTCCTTTCTTTTCTCATTTTTGGACAATCACCTACAAAATAAAATAAAACAACGCAAAACAAACAAAATAAAAGCAATTAAACTTGTGGGTTGCCTCCCACGCAGCGCTCTTTTAACGTCATTAGCTTGACGATATTGAGAATAGCTTACTTGCTCAAGACTTCCAACAACACTACCTAGTTGGCATTCAACACCAGTATAACCAAACATTCCATAAACTTTACAAGGTGGTAAAACAGGGGCAGGTGTGACGGCACTAACAGTTAACTTATCAAAATTTTTAAAAAGTGTGTCCACCTTAGCATCTAGGTGATCAAGGGCAGCAGTCCATCGATAATAGTTTTGAGCCATAAAATAGAGAAAATAAATAAATAAAAAAAAGAGAAAAAAAAAGTTTCAGTTTAACCAATATTAAAAAGTTAATCAAATCACTTAACTCCCCGGCAGCGACGCCAAAAACTTGATGTAGTTAATCCGCAAGTGCACGGTTTACCGATGTAGTAATAAAGAGTATCGTTCCGACAGGGAGTTATGAATTTGATTCGCTCTTAAACAATGATTAGATTGAAAGTTTAAAAGTTAAAAAGTTGTATTTTTGTTTTGAAAGAAAATAACAATAATAAAAACGCATTGGAATTATTGGTTCATCTTGGTGACAAATCCTTCACAAACCAAACCCTAAACCTAAATCTTACGTTGGATCTATTTACTAAAGACAAGTTTTTCTTTGACTTTTCACATCTCCTCTCGGTCTCAGTGAATGTATTTCGTTAGCAACCACGCCTATTCTCATGGTTGATTGCTATTGAAACCCTTTAAGTACGAAACTTTATTCTCTCAAGGTTTGCTAGACTATTCTCATGTTTTGCAATCCTTGTCTAATTTCACTTGTTCCAATATCAAAACTTCATTTTCGATCCTTCGCTTGATATTTGTGATGATGAAATACCAACTATTAAACTTCATATTTCGGTCCTTCGATTAATACTTATTATTCCATTAGAAAAATGGTAAATTAGATTAGAAAATAGATTTACATAAGATTAGGATTCGAGGTTTGATTTGATAGGGATTGGGTCATTAGACTCATCCAACAATTCCAAGACAAAGAAATCTACTCACTCATGTTCATCGTAGACATAAAGAAGAAGAAGAACATAAAAGTAAATAACAAGAAAATAAAGATGGACTTTTATTCAAAGAAACAATTGTCACTTATTATTTCCAAGAACAAAAGATGATAATATATGTTTGCTAGCTGCTCTATTTATAGCCTAAAACTAACTTAAGCCCCAAAAAATACATCAATAGAATGTTCCACAAGAAACCATGGGCTTTAGGTCAAAAATAAACTAAAAAGGCAGCTTGATCAAGAAGCAAAATCAGCAAAAATAAAGCTGTCAGTCGCACACGGCCGTGTGCTCCTCTCTGGTTGTTGGCCTTCTTTGAAACATTGCAGGCACGGGCTGTGTCTGATATTTTTGCACAAGATCTTCATATTTTTGGCCTCAATCAGCTCCAAATCTCCTTTCTTTTGCTTCATGACTCAATCTTTCATATATTTGTTCCTGAAATTAAATAACAAGCAATTGTAGTAAAATAGTTCTAGAAAGTAAATAAAAACACATAAAATCTAAATAAAATAAACTCAAATAATCACTTAAAAACACTAATTATTGACTCATCATATATTCTTCTGACTATAGGTTAAATATATAATTTTCTCCGTAATTATTTGATCATGTAACCGTAAATTATCCTATGAATATTTAGTCAATTATTTTGTTATTTTATTAGGTAATTAATCTTGTTATTAATTTTTTTTATTTGCTCAGTGATTGCTAACCCTAAGTTTTTTCATAAAACGTTTTAGGTCACAATAATTAGTAACCTTGACTTTGTTGGCTTTATCTATTTTAACCGTTCAATTATTGATTAGATTTTTACATAAAACTAAAAATAATTGTTAATTTAAACCCCCAATAGTTATATCTCACCTGAGTCATTAGGGAGTATAACAGACGAAAGATGATGCATGAATGAAGGACCGTTGGATAAGAAGAGGGGTTTACCGATGGTGCGGAGGGAGAATCTCATTTTGCCAAGGGTGATTGGCTTCATGTCAATGATATATTACTTAGTTACTCCAAACAATTTTGTTGGTTCAAAGAGGAATGATATTAATAAAATATTGATAATTTATTTAGTTTTGTGTCAATTATAGATAAATTTGACTTCTTAAAACTGCATAGATCTCAACTTTTCTAAATAATTATTGTTAGATTTTATTTTCTTCGCTTTTGTTTCATTAAATATAAGTAAAAATTATTGTAAATTTATTTTAATTATTGATTAAGTTTAATATATTAGTTTTAAAAATATATTTTAGGCTAAAATATGGTTTTGGTCCCTGCAAATATGCCTCGTTTTGATTTTAGTCCCTGTAATTTTATTTTTTTGTTTTTGGTCCCTGCAAAATATTTTGTTTTTGAAAATAGTCCCTCCAGGGACTATTTTCAAAAGTAAAATATTTTGCAGGGACCTTTTTAAAAATCAAAAGATTTTACAGGGACTATTTTTCTAATAAATGGGTTCAGTCATCATGTGCCACGTGTGCAAATCATCACTAAAGTGGGGTCAGGGACCAAAAACAAAACGAGACATATTTGCAAGGACCAAAAACAACAAAAAATATTTACAGGGACTAAAACCAAAACGAGGCATATTTGCAGGGATCAAAACCATATTTTAGCCTATATTTTATTTCTTCTTTATATTTGGTCCCCTCGTAAAAATTGTGTTAGTTTTGTCGCTGCTCATTACACGACCAACCTGAAAGGCTACATTTTGGCGGTCAAAGACGTGGATTTTGGAGGAGAGGTGGCACAAAGGTAAGAAAGATGAGTTGTAAAACGATTACATATAGATTGAGTGATGTTTTTAGGAAAATGTTAACTTGTGCCCTAAGGGTTAGGGCACAGGATAAAGATCTTAAAATGGAATTAAAAAATAAATATTGCATTGAAAATATAAGTTCTTAAGTTTTTAAGGTTATGAATGCACAATTTTCAAAATTAAATTTCTATATTTAGTCTCTTATCTTATGGCCTAAGGACACAAGTTAGCAAGACGCATGTTTTTATACATATTATTATGTTTTATAGATGCTTAAAAATTATATTATTAGTTTTTACAAATGCTTAAAAATTATAAAATAAATAAATATTTTAAATTATAAAGACACATGGATAGTAATTAGGGTTAATAGTTTTTACCCCTTTGTAATATAGGTCATTCCTGGATTTACTCCCTGTAAAAAAAAATTGGTTTTTGTCCTTGTAAAAGAACATCCAGAATACCCTCCTAATAGGCTATTTTCAGAAGTTTTTTTCATGAAATTTTGGTTTCTAAATAGCCTATTAGAGGGAATTTTGAAACAAAAAAATTACAAGGACGAAAACAAAACAAATCTTTTTACATAGAGCAAACCCAGAAATAACCTATATTAGAGGGGGTAACACTATTAACCCTAGTAATTATAAGGTTATTGAAGTGTCAACTAGTTTTAGGAATCTCCAATATTTCGAAAGACAAAAATATGATCAATTTAAGACTTACGTTTTGATTTATTCTTTTTTAAAGGACGGTTTGAAATTTTTATTATTTAATTTTTTTTCTCAACTAGTTACAATTTCAAAGTCTAAAAAATAGACAAAACAAATAATAAAAAAAAAAATAAGAGCTCACGAATGCCTACAAGAGGGGACCAAATCAAAAATTTATCGACCAGGTCACCTTAACTAAGCTATGAACAGCAATATTTACTTGAAGAGATACAAACTTAACCACAAAGGTGATATTGGAAGCTAACAAACTAATAATGGAAGAAACAATGTTTTCAAATAAATCGAATACTTGCTTCAAATCCCAAATCCTCATGCATTCGCATCACCGAAGCCTCCCAACCAGAAAATGCAACAATATAAATTACGGATTATAAATTTTAGGGGTGTGTTTGGATTGAGGGTTTGGGAGAAGAAGGGAGGGGAGGTTTTACTTTTCGTTTATAAATTACGGATTATATGACATGTTTTTTCTAAAATAAATTAAGTGTGATTGAAGTATTATATGATTATTTATCATGTTAATGTTAATATGTTACCTTTTCATAAAGAAAAATGTTAACTTGTGCCCTTAAGGCACAAGTTTAGAAGCCAAATTTAGAAACTTATTTTTGAAAATTGTGCATTTAATGATAAGGAAAGTTAAAAACTTTTTTTTTTTTCAATACAACACACATGTTTTAATTCTTTTTTGAGATCCTTAACTTATGTCCTTAGGGCACAAGTTAACACGACCCTTCAATAAAACATTTCATAGGGTCCGTAATTTAAAAATGAAAAGTAAACTCTTCTCTCTTTTCCCTCTTAAACCCTCCATCCAAACACACCCTATAATCCAACACCCAAATATGGTATAGTGTTAGTTGCTAGATTGAACCTTGCATCAACATTGAATTTAACCACTCCTTGAGACATACTCCGTTAATGTAATTACTTGCTATGTCGATCAGCCGAGATGGATGTGAATGATCTGAAACTATGTTCTCTATAATGACTCAATATGAAACTAAGGTTGTGTTTGGATCCGCAGAAGCAAGAAGGAAAGATAGCAAAGAGGAAAGAAAGATTATTGATAAACGGGCTTCTGTTGTTTGGTTGCACTGTCAGAGTGGAAAGAAAGTTTATTATTAATGGGGCCCACGTTCTAAAACTTTCCGCGCATAGGAGCGAAGAAAGCTGGGCATGTAGTTTGGAAATTGTAAAATTACAAAAATGGCCCTGATTTAAATCAAAATATTACGATGGCATGTGCTCTATATCGTTGGATTAATTATTTAATTAATCAATTATGGATTGACAATAATCAATTATTATAAGTTAATCTTATAATATAAATTATGGTCTATTGTGTTAAACACTAATTATATGATGAATTTGAGTGATTGAGCTATTGTTACTAGATGGACCGTGATGAGTTGGACCATTTAGATAAGCCCAATGAGAGATCTCTGTCCTTAGCCGTTTAGCTAGTTAAACGTCATCGCATCAGACGGTTAATTATTCTGAATAACATTGTGAAAATCTAAAGATAGACGGAATGAGAGTAGTCATCCCTCTCATACTTGTCGACAGTTATCCTTCATCAACCTAATATAAAGGTACACAATTATTCTTCCTTTTTTATTATTAATAATAATATATTATAACTTGTGTCTATTGATCTATAGCTAAACACTAAAACTTTTATCATATCTCCCTTCAATTAATTTGCTTGTCACTAGTGTGATCTTTGTTACATGCATGCCTATTCAAATTTTTAAATATACTACGGTGTACTAGCGTAAACTATTATTTGTTTTTTATTTATATAAGTTGCTTTATAGAATATAACATCATTATTCAATGTAAGGATGTTTATGTGTCATTTACTAAATATAGATATATCTTTCTTATCACTTTCTTTCCACTTTCTTTTATACCAAACAACTAAATAATTATCTCATTTTCCACTCACTATCTACTTACTTTCAATCCTTCAACAATCTTTCCTCATACTTTCTTTCCTTCTACTTTCTTTCATCATCCAAACAAAGCCTAAGGAACGTAGGAATCAATTGAGTGGACATTATGTTGCCAGATATGCAAGGACGGCATGACTCTCTTATTAAAGATAGGTCTCTAATAAAAAAAAATACAATTTTTTAAAAGAGCAAATAAAAAAAAAAGAATGTTTTTTTATTTTATTTTTTGAGAGAATAATTATAATGGTTTTTTTAAAAAATAATTATAATTTTTGTTGTTAGAGCTTTGTTATTTTATACGATAAGTATGTGCCAAAAATTACAAGTGTTCTAAAAAAACAAAAAAAAAATATTTCTATTTGTAAATATATAGTCAAATAGGTTGAGGAGTTGAATAAATAATAATAAAGCAAATTAGCCCTTCAACCCACTTGGGTTGACTTAGTGGTATTGGCTTGAGATCTGGGAGTATGCTCCTCCTCAAGGTCTCAGGTTCGATTCTCTCTAGTGCCAATTTGGGTGGGCTAACTTAGCTTCTTCAAAAAAAACAAATTAGCCCTTCCGAGAGTTAAACCAAAGCCACCAAGTACAACACTACTGAGATTTACCACTAGGCCATGCCTTCAGTATTGCAAACAATATAATGATATTTGTATCTATTAACATTTGAATTCTGCTCTCTACCTAACAAAAATTGCTCGCTCCCAACATAATTGACTATTTTATCCCTGTGTGAGTTATGTCACGCTGCGTGAGTTAACTCACGTTGAATACTGTTTTCTAACAAAACCCAGCAGACAACCACACAACTCCATTTTTCTTTCCCTCCACCTCCAAAAACCCAAAAAGTGCGAATTTTTAGGTCAAAATCTTCATTCCAAACCATTGCAAATCGTCAGGAAGCAAGTTTCTACGGTCATCAAGCATCAAAGAACAGGTAATGTACCCCTAAAACTCATCTGTTTTTCCTGATTTTATGCAAGGTTTGGCATTTTTTTGAACTAGGTGATAGGGCTCAGCGTGAGTTAACTCACGCTAGTTGTATGGGCTGCGTGAGTTAACTCACGGAGGAAGTTAACACTAGTGTCACTTAAGTTTTTTTGCGCCATTTTTTTTCTTGCTTTGCTTGTTGCACAAGTTATTAATTTTTTTTTCCTTGGTATTTTTTTTATTCAATATGCATAGAGTGATATGGTTGAAATAGTGGCAGATGATGGCGTTGAACCGAAACCGGCCAAAATTGAAGCTTCCAGCGTTGCATCCGACGATGTCAAACCAACTAAAGATGTGAAGTTTAAAGTGAAAATTCATTTTCAAGCTCACATTGTTCACAACCAAACAAAACCAAAACCGGTACCTACCGGTAACTTTAACTTTGAAGAAAAACCTAAACCGGTACCTACCGGTGTTCGTGTTATTGAAGTAAACACCGGGTCATTTTTTGCAACAAATGAAAGATGGAGAGATCGAGAAGAATTACTTGGTTGGGTTTGTCGACAAGCGGTAAGGGCCGAATTTACTATTTCTATAGATAAATCTAGTTTAATAAGGCCATACTTGACGATGCAATGTGAAAGGAGTGGTGAATATAAGCCACCTAAGACGAGGAAGAAACCGAAGCTTGAAGGCACATGCTCATGGAAATGTGAATGTCCGTTTATGTTGAAATGCTGCTTTGAGAAGAATACACAAGAATGGTAGATTGCAATGCTTTGTGGAATTCACAACCATGAGTTGGCGCCAAAGTTAACCGGCCACCTTCTTGCGAGTCGACTAAAAGAGGGGGAGAAGCAAAGAGTTATCGACATGACAAAGAGTTTGGCGTCGCCTAAGAATATTCTCACGGATTTGAAGGAAAAAAAACAAAGAAAGTGTGACAATCATCGAGCAAGTGTACAATGCGCGAACTAGATGGCGCTAGGGGCAAAGAGAGGACAAGACGGAGATGCAATACTTGATTTCAAAGTTGGAGAAGCATAAATGTGTCTATTTCACAAGAGGAAATAGTGAAGAAACCACTCTTGAAGGCTTATTTTTTGCTCATCCGGAGTTAATTAATATGCTTAACACTTTTTCCACTGTTTTGATCACGGACTCTACTTACAAAACCAACACCTACCAAATGCCGTTATTTTAGATTGTCGGTGTTACCTCTACCAAATTGACGTATTCGGTTGGGTTTGACTTTCTTTCCTTTGAACAAGAGAATAACTTTACTTGGGTACTTGAGATGTTGGTTGGTCTTTTGACCTCAAAACTCAACATGTCTAAGGTGGTTGTCACCGATAGAGACACCGCTTTGATGAATGTCATTGCCAAAGTTCTCCCTGAAACAGACCATGTACTTTGCTATTTTCATATCGAGAAGAATGTCAAAGCTAAGTGCATCACGGATTGTAGGGTCAAAGTGAAGTCTTCGGATGCAAAAGTTGTTGACAAACATGTGAAGGAAGCGAATTTGTGTAATTTGGACCGTTTGGATTGTTTATGTGTGATTATGTAATTGTGAGAAAAACGATGATTTTGTGTAATTTGGATTGTTTATGTGCGATTATGTGATTTTGTTGTTAAACTGGCGTAATTCGATTCAGTTATGAATGTGTCGTGATTACGGGTCATTTATGACATTTCAAAATTCTGTTCAGTTATTGCATTGTATTAAATGCAGTAACTGTTGTCTGCTATGAACGTGAGTTAACTCACGCAGCGTGTGTTAACTCACGTTGGCATTTACACTAACGTGAGTTAACATGCATAGGATATTTTTGTCTTTTCAGTTGTGAATGAGAAAAAACTGTTGGGTAAAGAGCAGAATTCTTAATATTTTCAGTGCATTATCTTAAAAAAAAAATAAAAATAAATTGGACCTCAAAATTTTAGAAGCCCAACTCAATAAAGATGTTTGCACTTCCCATGAACGGCCCTGCACATATATACACATGTTAGTTTGGTTCGTACCAAGACCGTTGAAGAAATAATAGCATGCATGATTGATTTTGATAAAAAATAAATAAATAAATCATGGCATCTAGTAATAGTACTATTATTATGACTGGTATAAGTGATAGCAAAAATAGGAAGAAACTGGGATAAAATCTGTGTATTTTTTACAAGGATGAATTTGAACAATTAATCCTTTAATTTATGTATTTAATTCAAGATTTTAGTTTTAAATTTCTGTCTTTAGTCACTTCTAGTACGAATTTTATGTTGTTGCGGTACTACTACTTAAATTAATGAATGTTATGGAGTTCTTCTACTTTCATTGCATCAAGATTGTGCAACTCAGATGTGTATTTTAACAATTATGTGCATTTGAATTGGTCTATGTGGATTAAACATTGATACAATAAAACTTAGATAGTGGAACAAATGGAGAATATCTTAACTCATGAACCGCGAGACGTTGAGTTTCAAGATATGATCATGCACACAAAATCAACTTGTTTTGGAAGAATCCAACATTGCTTGCTATACGAAACAATGTAACAATGTCAACTGGCTGGGTGCAAAGCAAAAATAAACTACGTTTGTTTAACCAAAGTACGACAATAAATTCAACAAAATATTTAAAAAAATGATCGGCTTCTCCCATTTCCCTTACCAAGACTTCATATAATAAGATTAATAAAAATGTTGACCCATTCTTTCCCCAACTAATTAACGTTGAACAAATAGATAGAAGTATTCACTTTTTTGAACTTTCAACATTCCTACTCAGTTGCCATCCCCATTTCCATGTCAAAGAAAGAGTCCGTGATGATCAAATTCAAACATATTGTATGTCTCTATCAACATAATTATTATTTTTGGTTAAAATATTATTTTTTTTCCTATCTTATCTTATTTAGTTGATTAATTTTATGAGTAGACATATAATTTTTATTCCCCTAGAATAAATAGTTTGAAAGAACGGAATTTAATTTTAGATGAAACAAACTTTTGTGAGAATGAAACTTTGAACCACTAGACTCATTCACCTAGAAATCGAAGGTTAACACAAATTTAAAAATAAAAAAAAATATCTTTTTAAAAAAATATACAACTTTAGTATTATCTTGATATTTACAACAAGGACACACAACATGCATATTAATAGGAGACTATTTTGAAGGAAAAAAGACAAATTAAATTGAAGTATCTTTTATAAAATACGAGAGACTATATTGAAGGGGAAAAGACAACGTAGGTATTACTTTTAGAAAACATAAAACAAACAAGTAAAAAATTCATTTTTAATTTCAAGTTGAGCTTCAATTCTGAATTTTAGTTATGAGTTGAATTTCAGTTTTTCTTTTTCAAGTTTAAATACTTTTCTTTACTTCTTCTTAGATTAAATCATCCAATGTAAAAAATATTAAAACTTAAAATAATTAAAAATGACAAAAATATAATTAAGTTTGAGTCTACAATGAATTGATTTAAGCGGTAAGAGATTTTGAGTAAGGTTTTACAACTCGAGAGTTTAGCTAAACTTATTTTGCCTAGGTAAACTCGACTCGAGAACTCGTACGAGTTTACCTAAAATTAAAATTATATAAAATTTGTTTTTTTTTTGAGAAAAATTATATAAAATTTGTTATATGCATGACATATATAAACTAATATAATATTGTAAAGAGGTCAATAGTGCAAAACATGACTTAATTACAAATGCAAATTAAACCAAACTACCATAATAAAACGTTAGGCTCAACTTAGCATCAAAGTACAAAAATTAACGCACAAAATCATAATTTTCATAAGTATCTAAGTTTAAGTCATCCATAAAATCATCCAAAAAAGCAAGTTTCACAAGTTCTTAAAGTTGTTAATAAAACTATCTAAAAGATAAACTAGTTAATTTCTTCAAAAGGTCAACAAACACCATCACCGCAACCCTAACCAGCGTCGCAATCATCAACGTCGAAATCTGAATTTCCACCATCGTAATTGCAACCCTAACTGGTATGTGCTCCCCTGTTCATGGTTTGAGAACTTAAAGAAGAAAGAAAATGAAATATTTCATCTCAGGAACAACGTGTTACCGTAAAGGTAACTATTTAGTAAACATTTTAGTCTTTGGGCTTGTAGAAAAGGAATTGGGTTTTGAAAAAAATGGACCCAAAAAAAGGGGCTTTTTTTTTGTTAGATGTAAACTCGGTCGAGTTTACACGACTTTACCGAGTATTGACTCGGTCAAACTTATCAAATCTTCCGATTTTACCAGAAATCGAGTTTACCTCTGAGTTAACACGATTTTGGTATCTAAAAACGTAAACTCGGTAAACTCGGACACTTAACACTCGATTTGCGGAACATGTTTGACCCCTTAAATAAGTAATTAAGGGGGTCGATTCTTGACTTTTGTGTATGAAGAAAATTTTGTTAGAATGAGAGAACCCATCTTTATACTCTTATAACATGGCAATGAAAAAGAATTTGTTTGAAGGATTAAATAAAAACATAGTTTGAACTGTACCAAAAAAAAACATAGTTTGAACGGTGGGATCTACCATGGGAAGAATGAATCCTTTCCCACCATGAAAAATATGACTTTTCAGTGATACATGACAGTCAAACAAATTGTTTTTGATTTGTTGATTTGGACAAACATAATTGAATGCAATATTAAACTAAAATCTGAATTACACCTCCCTTGTAAAAAAATCCTACTATGTACATCTCCTTATCAAAAATGAATTTCATTGATCTCTTTGCATTAATCTCAATAATTTTGATAATTTTCCATATAATTTCTATCCGTTTTCACTAATCTATGCATTTTACATAAATTAGTGGAAAACAACAATGTATCTATGCATTTTACATGGAATCCATGGTTACATTTTGGTGGAACTCTAACTTTCTCCCCATTCCATAAACAGGGATCTTAGGTAATGCCCTCTTCGGAATTAGTTTGAATGATAAGAGTAATTTATGACTCCCATTAGTGTCACTGTGTGATGAATTATATACGAAGAGTAATTTAAAATAAGGTTGATTTTCTCATTTTTCTCTTAATTTGTTTTTCTTTCTTTTATTGAATAAGAAAACAAGTTTTTTTTTTCTTTTCGTTTGATTGTTTTTAAAATTTTCCACATCATTTTTGTTTTGGTCAGGTAGTCGAATTCACCTTATAAGGTGAATAAGTGGTGGGGTGTCCGGGGTTCGAACCCTGACCCCTGCATATAATAATGCATTGTCCTACCAACTGAGCTATGCTCACAGGACTCCACATCATTTTTTTTAATTGTATCTTCATGCAGCGATTTTTTTTTTATCAGCCATGCTATTTAGTGCGGAGGAAAAGCAACGAAATTTGACGACAAGAGAGAAATTGTTGTTACAGTTTTTTTATTTTAAAAAAAATCATCAAAACTATTAAATAAACAATTTCAAGTTCTTTAAAATAATTTTTTTTAGGTAAGTTTCTTTAAAATCATCGACACTATATATTATATTCAAATGCAAAATCAAAATCTAAATAGGGTTTTTGGCTTTCAACCATCAGAAAAAATAACAAATTTATTTTTGAAGCAAATGAACGACGGACATCTCCTTTTGTCGGAAACAACGACAATTCCTTTACTTCACGACTACCCACACACAAGTGAGCCAGATAATTTGAAAATAATAACGAAAATTGTTGCAGAAAGCACCGAACACACCAAAAATGAAATCGTGAGCAAATAGCTTTAGGGGGTTTACTGAGTACACAACCATTGTCTAATTAAGAATCAAAGACTTCAAAAAAAATCTCACATCCCAAACCTAAATGGTTGATGTGCTCCTCATTACCACGGCCAGAAACATAAACATTCTCATTATATTGATTGTTGAATTATTCCACGTGTCACCAGATTTTTCTTAGTTTGTAACCTATTTTGTAACGACCACCAAGAAAAAATCAAGATTTTTAACTGAATTGTTTTATTCCAAATTACATTATCAAATTTGGTTCCACCACCGTGAGCAATTGATACACCTCCTTGGTCGTATAGCCTTTGTTAGATGTTAATTGTCATTTCCACATATCATCTGAACCATCCCGCAAAAAATTGTTAGATAATAGATCACTAAACTTCATCAACATCTCCTTCTCCCATGCAAATAATCGGTGTTGTTATTTCCAAGCAACACACCCAAAGTCCAACCTAAAACATACATCTCAGCCACTATTACTAATCGATTCTCAGCTATATCATACAATCTTTTAAACATATCCCAAAGCCCCCACCCCCCAACCACCCACACACACACACACATCAAACATTAGACCAAAAGATTGTATTTTTGTCATCACAGATTACCTTAACAGAATTATCATCAAACCACCTTCTCACTACCATACCGTCACCCCTACGAATCCCTTTCATCCGCCTCCACCAAACCGAGCCTAATCTCCCGCCGTCTTTAATACAACCCCAGTTCCCTCCATACTTCTTGTCATACCCCATACTTCCACTATAGCACCTTAAACCACAAACTATCTCGCTCCACATACAACCTCCATCACAAATTTTCTAATAATGGCAAATTAAATTCATGAATCCTCCGAAACCCTTAACTTTCATTCTCATTTTCTAAACATACTTTATCTCATTTAATTCACGATATTTTCCTAATTTCCTCAACCACCCC
>Ga0228710_1007654_pt1 | contig 15846 bp, 6 predicted proteins | sample MedpolnodulmetaG_FD_177995 | JGI IMG/M metagenome (GOLD analysis project Ga0228710, IMG submission 177995) | Root nodule microbial communities from Medicago polymorpha collected in Santa Monica, California, United States - pink nodules | ecosystem: Host-associated > Plants > Roots > Nodule... | reverse complement strand
TATATATATATATATATATGAATTAATTTATGTTTTTGATCTTATAATAATATCAAAGTAGATGGACTTTAATTTAAAGATCAAATTTGAGAAATTATCTTAATTTATCTAGTGATTTTTTCAAACATTTATTAGTGTTATGATTTTTTATAGCCCGAGTCATCTTATTTATGGAGACCGGGTGATAACCGAGTCATCTGATTCTTTCATACGGTTCGACCTGCGACTCAGTGGTTCGACCAATGACCCAGTACTCCTTCCGAGTCGATGAGCGAGCCGAGTTTTAAAACTATGTTTCATAGCCTTTTTAAAAATAAAGTTATGCACTCTAGAAAAACAGCAAGAGAGAGCCCCCATACCGCCCTCGCCTGCCGCTCAAAGGAATCCTCAATTGCCGCGACACCTACCGCCGCCGCCTTATACTCTCGTTATCGATAGCCTCATGAACCACGATGCTTCCAAGCCTCGTTCAAAGAATCACACAATTTCTTATTCCAAAACAAACATACACAACCACACGTTTCCGTCATTTATACTCTACTCTCTCCATTTACGATAATATCCCAAAGAAGCTGAAGAAATTCGAGAGAAAACCATTGGTAACAAGTATCAACGAACTAAAACGCCAAGGTAGAAAGAGGAGAAAAGAGAGACAAAATGTGAAAGAGATTATTTTACAATCTCCAGAAAATGGTTTGTTGGTTCAGAAATTGATTCCTGTTGCTAAACAAGTTTATGCTGCTAGATCTGAAGTATTGTATAGTGTTTCTAGACTTGTCAACTTTATTGTCATTTATTCATGCAGGTATTTCTATTACTTTGTAGTCAAAAGTTTAATAAAGTGTTATAGGGCCTATGAAGCACGGACACTCCTCAGATAAGGCGTGTCCTTGTGTCAGACACCTGTCGTGTCCGACACTGACACATATAATTACACTAAATTATGTGATTTTCTAAAAAAATCGTTGTGTCGGCGTGTCAATGTCGGTGTCGTGTCCGGCTGCTATTCGAAGTTTGCAGCCGAGCTGTTTGCTGAAATGCTTCGGAGAAGAGTGAATAGATAAATTGATCATCGAATTGTTAGGTCAAAGTAGTTTCAGTTTTTTGGGAATTCGCAAGCACATCTTGAAATTATTAACTGTTTGTAAAATTACTCTCTAGTAAGCTAGCATAGATATGGGATAAACGTGCAATGTTGTATGTCTAGTTAACGTGCCACGTGCCCACGTCGTAACCTTCAACAATAAGTTTAGGATGAACCATTTTGAATGGCACATTACGATTTCAAGAGTGTGTTTGCTAACTTGCAAAATTAGGGACTATTTTGACCAATGCCTACAATTTTGGGAATTCGCAATATTAGTGTAAGGTCAAAGTAGTTTCTATTTTTTAGGAATTCACAACCACATCCTTGAAAGTATGAAGTGTCTCTCAAGATAGTCGGAATGTTAGCTTTTACTATGCATACTGTGATTTGGCACGCTAATTAAATATGTGGCCCTCCATGTTGATTCCACATGAATGCCACGTCGTAATGCAAGCAAATTTTCAAATTAGTGTCTACTAACAATTTCATTAGTCTCTAGTTAACCTCTAATGATTGAAGTTAACGGATGCACCATTTTGAATCACTTTACAATTTTCAAGAATGCATTTGCTAATTCGCAAAATTAGGGACTATTTTGACCGATGCCTATAATTTTGATGGCTAATTTACCTATTCGCTCTTAAGAAAGTATGTTGTTATTATTAAATTAGGGGCATTTTAAGTATTTCCTTCTAATATAGGAATATAAATGTTGAAGTTTAATGTTTAGTTACTTTATTTAAGCCTTTAGATTCCTAAACTTACTAGGAATTTTTTAATTTACATTCTTAGTTGATATTTTGGATTTTCTGTAGCATATGTGGAGACGTTCATGTTGGTGATCCACCACATAAAATTAAAACATGTAATGTTAGAGGAAGCTTGTCAAGTAAAGAACACAGTTGGGTCAAAGGTGGTATTGAACATGTTCTGCCTCTTGTAGAATCATTTCATCTTTATGATAGAATTGGGAGGGCTGTTTCACATAATGAAATGCTTCTCGTGGACCGAATTCCAGCAATTGTTGAACTGTGTATCCAAGCAGGTGTTGACATACCTGAGTACCCTACCAGAAGAAGGACCTTTCCTGTTTACTGTGTTGCTGGTAGGATAATTGATTTTGAGAAAAGATTTCCTAAAGAAATTTCTCTTGAAAAAGATATAGACGAATATGGATTTCCATATAAGAAAAAGAGATCGGATCAAGACACTAATTCTATGGAAATGCATTGTGATGACATCCAAGGTTAATGAACACATGTCTTTTTCCTTCTCTGTCAGTCTCACTTATACGCATAACATACATTTTATCCTCTGTCAACTCGGCTAATTATATGTGTGCTTCTTTGCAGCTGTTGCTGTCCGAGGCATGAAAGCCTGGAAGAAAATGTGCTCCGGAGCTTCAAAACTTATGGAGAAATATGCTGTACAAACTTGTGGATATTGTCCAGAGGTACAAGTGGGACCTAAAGGTCATAAAGTGCGAAATTGTCAAGCTTACAAACACCAGATGAGGGATGGGCAGCATGAATGGCAGGAAGCTACAATAAATGATTTTGTACCTCCAGTCTACGTCTATCACATTCGAGATCAGCAACCTGGTAAGCCTTTGGTAAATGAGTTGAAAAGATATTATGGTATGTTGCCTGCAGTTGTTGAGCTATTTTCACAGGCTGGGGCACCAGTTGAAAAGATTTATGGACATACAATGAGAGATGTTGTAGTCCCTGATATGGATGAGGAAAAGTGGGTTGTTTAGAGCAATCGGTTGGATGACTTCCTGTGCATGAAGGAACCATTTAGGAATTGGAAGAGTCCAAATTAACAAATAAGGTACAATTGTTTTGAATTGTAACAATTGTCTATGCTGGGAAAGATGGAGGATGACTATTGTGGGCTCAGGGATACAATAGTATGAGAATAAGTACATTTGACAAAGTTATCATGTAATCTGCTGGTAACTAAAGGTTGCAGTCTTGGTAATGTGGAACACATATTCTTTTGACACCAATTGGAGGTTAAAAACTCGAATTTTGTGCTTGGATTCTTTTGAGAACAGGTCTTTATCCCTCTACCGACCTCATTGGTCACTTTGTTAGTGTGTGTTTGGTCCACTTTTAGTTGAGGCAAAATTGATTCCAGAGGTGTAGAATTAATTAGTTTTAGTCTACTATGCTTTTATGCAGTATTTTTTTATATTAGTTTCCTGCTACTAAAACCAAAGAAAACACTTGTCTACAGGATTAGTTTTAGTATTTTTCGGTTTACAAGAGGCAAAGAGTTAGTTGATGATGCACGAGTTTGAGTGAGGAGGAAAAGACAGCTTTTTTGCCAAGTACCTATATTATTAGTAGAAAAAGCAACTCCTAGATTTGCTTCAACAGTAATTAGTTTCTGGATACAGCTCCATGATTTTCAGAATAGTATATCATCTATTTTTTGTAAATATTTTCTGCTTATTTGCTCGAATATGTCTTAATTATGTTGAGTGAATGATTGTGTTAAGAACCTATCAATGGTTGATTATTCAATGATATTGAAATGGGATTATGCTCGCCTATGAGTTTATTTGATGAAAAACAAAGCTACACAGAGGAACTAATTTCCCCTTCCATTAGAGCTTTCTCTAGTTCTGAAACCAAAATACAAATCCTAATGTATCTAGCAGAAGATTAATCCTATTTACAAGAGATAGGACTAACTGATACAATAACAATAAAAAAACAGAAAACTAACTGACTTCCAAACGGAAACTAACTCTAATAATACTAACTATGAATTAAATTAACTAATTATATTCTTCCCCTTATTCATGTGATAAACCCGTGTTTATTTTGGTACCTTACAGATTGATATTCATTCTGTATTTAAAACCCTGAGTTTCTTCCTTGAGATGACTGTCACTCTAATATCAAACACCATATCCATCAAGAAGAAAACAATTTGATTCAGTATCAGTCTGTTTTAACTATTTTGCTTGATTTGTTGTAATTCCTACCATTTCTGTTGGTCAGTTGATGTATGCTGTACTGGTATGGCAAAGGATGTTATTTGTTAGGTTCAGTTTCAGTTGCAGAACCAAACAAAAGAATTGGCCTGTTGAGTTTGTATACATACAAGGCATTGTCCTTATATAGTGTCAGAATCAGCTATTCAATCACTCTCTGCATAGTCAATATCTTTATTCTTTTGCATTCACCGATATTGGAGCTCTCAATCTTGGGAGCTTGAACCTTATCCAGATTTTTTCTTCATCAATCAATTAAATAAATGTTTGAGTCATGACTATCTTCTCTATAATTGTTGATTGACCCAGTTGGAGTTTGATAACACGTAAAATGCACTACTATTTTAGCTGGACTTACACGTTTCGATTTTGATTTTACAGATTTTTGCATTGTTATGCTGGTAATGTGTGTCTATTTCAGGTATTTGTCGATTAAAGGTCCCCGTGCGTCAAAATAAAGAAAAACAGTGAAGAAAAAAAGAAAGATGAAAAAAAGTCAACAAGTCAGATGAAGTCAACATTTGGAGTTATTGAATAATTCTTCCCCACTTTCAGAAGCAGTTACCCCCACTTCCTGCATTTTCTCCACCACTTGGGACACAATCAGAAGCACTCTCTGATGGATTTTTGCATATAAATAGACCTTCAAGAATCAATTACTGTGATCAAGCTTTTTAGAGAGAAATTCAGTTATTTAGAATCAAGCTTTTTATTCTAAATAACTGAATTTCTCTCTAAAAAGCTTGATCCGTGTAACTGATTCTTGAAGGTCTATTTATAAGCAAAAATCCATCAGCGAGTGCTTCTGATTGTGTTCCAAGTGGTTGAGAAAATGCAGGAAGTGGGGGTAACTGCTTCTAAAAGTGGGGAGGAATTATTCAATAACTCCAAGTGTTGACTTCCCATCTGACTTGTTGACTTTTTTTTAATCTTTCTTTTTTTCTTTACCGTTTTTCTTCATTTTGACGCACAGAGACCTTTAATCGACAAATACCTGAAATAGACACGCAATACCAGCACAACAGTGCAAAAATCTGTAAAATCAAAACATGTCTAAGTCGAGCTAAAATAGTAGTGCATTTTACGTGTTATAAAAGTTTCATTTGTTTTGTTAATGGTATATTCTACAAGGCATCAAACTGTCATTTGAGATATGAAAGAAGGTCTCACCAAGAAAATTAATTATTCAAATGAGCTGGTTTATCAATTGATAGCTAGGTTACAGGATATGTTCTTGATCTTGTTTCTAGATCTTGAGAGTTCATTATGGATGAGACTCGGCTGGCAAACGAATTTTCACTTAAAGTACTTCACGACAAGTTCTTCATTTTCTGATATGCTCACAAAGGTATGTTTCCCTAGATTAAATGGTGAAAAATGTTGAGGAATGGCTCTACAAATGTGATCAGTTTGTTTTGCTTGACTGCTACTAATGGAAGCATGCCTTATTAATGTCTAGAATAACCACTGAACCTATTGGCTGAAGGCAGAATGCAAAAACAATCTCAGAAAAAGATTTGGGGATGTTTATGATGATTCATACGGCTAATGTGTTTAAGGCAAACTGGGACGGTCATTGAGTAGCCAAAGCACATAAAACATTATGTATTTATTATTTTTCCCCCTTTTTTCAAAACAAAAGTGCAGCATTGATGTAAACGGCTGAATGATATCTACTCATTTATGAGTAGTCTTTCTCATTATTTTTTTTCATTTCGTACATGTTTGTTTCACGTCCAAATCTCTGTGCGTCCATTGTAAAGCTACATTTTGTAGCTTCCTTGTTTTTCACCGCAAAATTGCCTAGGGACATGAGATTTGGGTTTTTTACGCAGTTTCAAACAACCACCGCAAATTTCAAATGCAACCTAAACATGTTTCCTTGGAAATGGGCAAGGCTTGCTCGCAAATAGTGGATAGTTATGTTTCTTCATTTTTTTTTCCCATCCTCCTGCTTTGTTTAGGATGTACTCATCTAACATCGACATTACATTTATGTGTCTGCTGGTTGTGGTTCCCGTGTTGTATTTTTGTACTCGTTTTCTTCTGCTTCAATCTGCTTGGTTCGGTTCCAATCATGATGAAATGGTGCACCCTTCATGACAACGGAGATGACGATATTTGTATCCCCGCCTATAACAATGTTGAAGCAAAGATCTTTGAATGTTGAGTATTGGATGACCTTTTCTTGGATTGAATCTTATAGACCGGTAACTCTCCAACAAGCTTTGCAAACTGAACACATCATGATCAAATGCATTGAGTCTTCTAGGTCATTTTCGTGCCTTGTATGCCTTGGGAAGCTTATTTGATCAACAATTCACACCTTGCAATGGATAGATTTATGTTCTTCCAGTATAGGATGTATTGTCATATTTTATTTTTGAAGTTGAAACATTTTCCCCTTCTTCTCCCAATGCATCTTAAAGTCTAACACTCTTTTTAGATTGATCATTCAAGTTTTATTTTTCTTAAACTGATTGTTTATGTTACATTATATTTACACAACTAACTTTTAAGTTATATTCATATTGCATTTTTGTATAGGCACGAACTACACATTTTGTTTCACAGTTAGAGAAGGATAAAATTTAGGTGTCTATTCTTCATGTCTCACACTAATGATAAAAGTCTTGCCGTTTTTTCTTCATAGATTTGAAAAATTATTATTGAATGAAGACATTGCGGCAAATATTTTGATTTTAAGGTTATTAGACTAGATTAAAAAAAAGGGAGCGGAGGGAGGAAGAATATGAACATGTATGACATGTAACAAGAAAAAGAAAAACTTGGTATTAAATAAAATGTTACACATATTTTTTAAGGGAACATGTTCAAAAGATTAGACGTGAATACATAAAATAACATAAATGATCAATTCAAAAAAAAAAAAAAAATCAAACTTACATATGATTGTAGTTGTAATTTCGATTTAAATTTTAAAGAAATGATTTTTTTTTTTGAGAGGGAAGAAATGATTTTTTTGAAAAGTAAGCACAAAATTGAAAAGTTTGAAAAGGAAGCATAAACAATAAAAGTTTTGAAAAGTAAGGGTTCCACGTGGAAAAAATGGGAGAAGTCATTGCCACGTGCCAATGCATTTGCGGTTGTTGTCTACTTTGGCTTGCCGCAACATTTTTTTTTACAAGACAACTTTCTCTCGCATATTCACATTATACTCTTATTCTCACTCTTCATTTTTCTCTCTTCATTGTTATTGATCAATGAAAAGAAAGAAAAAAGAAATTGTTACTTAAATTGTTTAAAATGAGTTGTTTAAATATCATTATTCTAATATAAACGATCCACTTAAGGAAAAAAAAAAGGATAAAATTGATAAATAAGATGGACCTAAAGTTGTGCGAGGTTGATTCTTGGCGGCACACGTGACAGCAGTATGACGCTTCAGCAGCCTAAGTTACCAACTTTTTAACAAAAAAAAGTGAAGGTCTAAATGAGATATACAATCGTTAATGGGTCAGGTTTTAATTATTTTTTGAAAGAGGGTAAGGTTTTAATTAGAAGTCTCATATTTAATTAAAAAAAAATTAGATGTTAAATAATGTATAAGTTTGAGCTAGAAGTCTCATGTGTTAAGTTGTCGTGTTCAATTCACTTGCGTAATTGTTTTTAATTCAATATAAATGTTATTTGGTGTTTAAGGAAACCTTAAGTTCAAACAATAGTATTAGAGTTCAAACAAGGATGAAAGTCTTGCACTTAAGAAGAAGATTGTTAGTGAGTCAAATGCGACTTAAAACTGAGATGTTACATAGCTCAATTGCTTTGAGTTAAGAGTTAAAGAGTTGTAAATCATTGATTCAAATTAGGATGAAAGAGTAAATATTAATTTAACAACTAACTAATTAATATATCATTAAAAAAAAAGTTAAAACATTCACTTTGGATCTAAAAGTAGATGTTCAGCGACACGAGTGAGATGATCCATATACTTAATGAATTAGGTTTTTGGATGAGAATATATTGTTTAACTCCCTAGTGTGGTTGATCTTAACACAATGTAATGATCTCCAGTATTTTAAGACTCCAGTTAAATCTGAATAATGGTATCAGAGAGTTGATATGACTTAGTGAAGGTGCGACAACAAATTCTAACGTTGGACCAAGGATGTTGCCAGTACCTCATAAATGAGTTAGAAATCTTACGTTGACTAAAAATGTTTTTTTTTGACAAAATAAAAATATTCATTCATTCAAATTGAAAGAGTACATCGATATAATGCAAATTCGCTAAAAACAAAAAGGATGAATCTGTGAACAGGCTCACAACATCCACGTTAATAGCATAAAACGGCAAAGTACAAATGCCTACACATATGACTATATTTAATCTCCGGAATAACCATGTTTCCGGATCTGCAACGTGGATGACGCTAAAGTCATTGATTGGATCTGCATTGGATCGAAGCTGATCTGACAATCTGAAGCGATCAAATACCTAAGAGAAACAAGAAAAACAAACAACATCGCACAAAGACGACGAACAACCAACGTCACACGAAGACGACGAAATCACAAAATAAAACGAAATAGATGTGAAAATCACATATTTCAATAAAAGGGAAATAGAAAAACGAGTTAGAGGAATGATTTTGGGTCAAAAATTGACCCTAAATCACGCCTCTTTGGTGGATGAAGAAGAAAAAACTAGAGTTTTTGTGACGGCTCACAAGAAGAGAAGGAAAAGAAAGAGAGAGAGTTGTTCACTGATTAAAAATGTCGATGTTAAACAATATATAAGTCTTAAAATATTACATGAATATTCATGCAATTAATGTCTTAAAATATTACATGAGATATAGTGTGATAAAGTCACTTGTGTGTGGTTGTTTTAGGTATAAATCAGATGTGTTTTAGGGTCTCCTCAAGTCTCAACAATTGGCATATGTATAATAATTTAACACCGACCCATCTAATGATTTGTAATTAAAATTTTAAAATCATTGCAAAACTTTGCATTCCACGCACAAACAAAGGTAAACAATAATAAGAGTTAATATTTCAAATAGTATATGTAATTTCGATGAAGTTTGAAAATAATCTCCGTAAGATTAAAAATATGAATTTCATTACTATAACTTTAGATTCTTCATATCTATCTTCTCCATGTAAAAATATATTAAGGCGAAGTATGAAAATATCTTTTGTAAAGGTAAAAATGTTTGAAAATATCCATATAAAGAGTTAAAATATAAAGAATTTAAAATTACGTAAGTGAAATCAGTGTGTTTATTTTTACAGATGCTATTTTAGGTATTATAGTTTACAATAATAACAATAATATATAATAGTAATTTATACCATTTTTTTCTATATAAACCTGATATTATTCACGTACAACTATAAAGAGTAAACTTTCGTACCAGATAAGACCGCATGAATGATAAAAAAAAAAATCAAGAAATTTAATAATGTTCTATTTCTAAAGATACTATATTTTGCTAAAATATAAATTTATACGATTATACAAAAGAGAATTTTAAATTAACTGACAATATTGTTCTAGATCGAGCAAACATATAAAGGTTCATTTCCGCAGGCCCAAACCAAACAGGTCCAATATGACATTTGAGTCAACTTCTTCTCAACACCCCCTCTCCACGAGGGAGATATTCTTAGCACTTCGAGAGACCAATTCAAATGAGTTGTAACGTCTCCCCTCACATGCCTAAGATCTCGTTCGATGGTTACGATTCCCGCAAATTGATAACCATTGAGACCACGGTGTGCCACTTATAATGGCTCCTGCACGTCACTTCTATATAAAAAGACTTTACACAATCTCCAAATATACGATCAATTTAAACAATAAATCTCCACCGTTCTAGAGCCTACAAATGCACGGAGCAACTGTGCCGAACGCCATCAATCTAATCAGATTTGATCAAATACCATAAAGCATTAGAATGGTCTACAATTTCGTGCAAGAAGATCTTGTAAGCACTAAATAATTATAAACAATAAATAAAGACTAAACTTTGAAAATCCTATTTTATGGGAATAAAAACGTATTTAATTTAACTTAAAATCAATGAAAATAGTAATTCTAGTATTCAAATTTAACGAATGAATATGAGTGAGTGGATACCAGTGGTCCTTAATTAGTAAGTCCCTATCTCTATCGCAAAGACACTTTTTTGTGAGTCAGCATCGATACTGTCCTTTTCACGTGACTTTCCCTCCCACTTAGGGCACCGTCCACTACACTGTAGACTGTAGTTTATGCATAATGCATTGGATCATTCTCTCTTATTTTAATTCTTTCCCAATATTTTATTTTAGATTAAAAACTCTTACATCGACTTTGCAACGTCTAAAGTTATATATACTGTTGCTTATGTGTTTTATTTTAAAATTTGGCTATATTATAATTTATGCATTTATCGTCAGATGGGATATGGACAGCACAAAAGAATTCCCAATAATAAATACCCGCATCATCATTTATCGTAAAATATATTCCTTTTTTTTATTAAGAGGGTATATCAACCGTAAAAAAATAAAAAATAAAAACTAAGAAATTTTATTAAAATGTGCTAAAAATGAATTATTAAAATAGGGACAAACAAACTATTCTAGCACAAGATATGTTAGAGAGTAGCTATCAACAAGATTTTCTTAAAAACTTTCATGTCGTGATTTAATTTACAATTTTTTTTTCTCACAAAATCTCGTTATTAAAGATAATCTTATTCGAAGCAATGTTGGGCATTAAATGCGAAATCTCCCTCTCTCGTCGAAATTTTTTATAAGACTTTCAATATCAACAAATTATTTGATTGTAAAAGTTAAGTGATTAATACAACTTAATTCGACTAGATAAGAAAATATGAGTTTCCAATGATAGGAGTAAAGATCCTCTCCATTTACTTAAAACAAATTAGAGGTGGAAATAGGCCGGGCTGAGCCGGGCATTACTTAAATAGGTCAGACCCAGTTGAAAAAACTAAAGCTGAAGTTTGACCTGACCTTTTTAAAAGTCTGACATGACCTATTAGCTTGTCTAAAAACCTAATTTGTACTAACAATTTAAAATATAACATTTGACCTATTTATAAAAAGGCTAATAAACATATATATTTTTCAAAAGGCTAATAGGTCAATAAAATTTTGTAAAGCATGTACATCCATTTCCCCCCACTTTATTAGCGCGCGCGCGCGTGCGCGCGCGCGCGCACACACACACACACACACACACACACACACACACACACACATATATATATATATATATATATATATATATATATTGCATGTATATCCAATAAAATTTTGTAGAGCTAGCACATCCGTTTTGTTGAGGCTAATACGCGTGTATTATATAATTTGTAGAGACTAATACGCGTGTATTATATAATGTAGTATATATAATTACACGTATATGGGCCAACCTAATAAGCCTAGTAGACTTTTCTATATATAAGTCTTAACTTGGCCTATTTAAATCGATGAGCTTTTTAAAAATCTTGAGTCAAACTTATTTAATAAATGAGGTAGGCCGAGCCGGCTTTAAGTTGGCTGGGCCATAGGCCCCTGGTGGGCAGCCTTACATATTCTCACCCCTACTCCCAATGATAGAGGCTCCTTTGAACAGGTTTCACACGATCTTTAGCTCCAAAAACATTGTAAGTTTTTCAACGACACAATACATGGGTAGATGCCTAATAACTAAATTTGGCAAGTGCACCAAAACATTTACTCGATGAAATATTACCTGACATAACAACTGAAGGAATAATTTTAGCCTTTGCCGCTTGAAAAGTAACTTTATCCAAGCTAAAACGAATAATGTTCCGAACCGTCCAAATGGTGTGCACCGTACGAATAACAACAACAAAAAATAATCTGCGGATTTGGGAGCATACTTTGCAGACAACCAGCCGTCTGCAGAATGCTTCCACACCAACTTGTCGGATAGGGAAGAGGCCAAGTTAGAATTCTCTTTATTTAGTACTCTCATCATTTCTTCTATTTGAAATGATAAATACACAATGAAATTTGATAGAAAATATATGTAATTAACAGGTGTGAAACCCACTTAATGATAGGATCCATTATCTACTTTTTTGTATCTATCTCTAACTAAATGACATTCTCTATTTATTTTAAGTAAATGAAGATGAACCTTACTCAAAGAGGACGAAAGAATAAGATCATGAATTTTAGAAACCACCACTGGTTGACAAGCAAGCTCAAGAGAGTGGATTACAATGAAATAGTTGTTTTTTTTAGTATAAGTCAAAAGTAGAAATATTTTGTTGTTATTAATGAATTTGAATTTAAATTTTTTACTATTAATTAATTGAATGCATAAAATTTTAAAAAAAGTTTCTACTTTTAGTTACTTGTATCCTAACGGAACAATTAGCTTCAGCCTTTAAATAATATTTAATTTTGGCATAAGGTCATTGACGATACTTCATAAATTTACTTTTTTTTTCTTGAATGTTTTTCTCTTATTTTTTATTTCTTCTATACTATAAATGTACTCTGGTGCTTCATGGGTAGGAAAATATTAGTTGTCACTATGAGACATTGAATCTTGAAGACAAAATGTACTATTTTTATTTATTTTTTGGTACAAAGAAAAATTATATATAAAATGTACTAATTTTATAATTGAGATATGATGATGTTGGACATCAAAATTTATGTCAAATACATTTTTTCGTTTTGTTTTTTATGTTTATTACGTATAAGTTATAGAAGATAAAAAATAAAAGAGAAATAAATGTAGAGGTATTTACGTTGAGGTTTTGTTCAGTTTTGAGGTTAAAAGTCATTTGAATCGCAAGATAAAAAAGTATGTGGTTTATTTTGGTTCGATTGATTTTTAAAATAAAATCCAAACCAAATCAATGCAGTTTGGGTTGGATCCGTTGGTACGGTTTTTTTCGAGACAATATATAATTTTTTGTTTCTAACGTTAAAATCGAGTTAAAAAACTATAAACATATTTCCTGCAATGTTTCAAACACTATTTTAAATTTAATCAAACATTACAATTTTATTTTTACAAAACAATATAAACGAAGTTAAAACGTGAACATAAAGGGTAGGGTGTGTTTGTTTCAAGTTTACAAAATTTATTCCTAGGATTAACATTCCTTGGAATATAAAGATGGGAATTTTATTCCAAGGTATTTAAGAAAAATATGTTTGGTTAACTTTATAATATTCCTAGGAACCATAAAAATAGGGATTATAATAGGTAACTATTTATGAATTTATTCTCATCTCCATGGGAACTTTATTCCCTTTTTCTTAGAAAATTTTTTCTATTCCCAGGAACATTTTATACCCGGGAATAAAATTTAGTAAACTTGTAACAAACATAGACATATATATTCCTATCATTTTATTCCCGGGAATCAACAAATATAACTTGAAACAAACACACCCAAAGTAATTTTATTATGTAAGAAATGTAAAACACTAAGATTTTATCATTGTATAATTTTTTTTTGGTCAAGTAGTCTAGTGGCTAGAACTCACACATTTTAAATGTGGAGAAGTGGGGTGTCCGGGGTTCGAACCCCGGCCCCTGCATATAAAATGCAATATCCCTACCAACTGAGGTAAGCTCATGGGGATTCATTGTATAAAATTTCAAGTAGTACATAAATATTTTTTTGAAATAAAAAACAAAGAAAAATTTAACGAGAGAAAAAAAAATCAATTTTTAAAAGTTTCAATGACTATTGGTTTATGTGAGGTTCAATTATCATTTTTCTTATGTTGCGGTTTAGTTCGGTTCGTAAAATAAAAACCGCAACCTGAACCAAACCATGTGGTTGAGTTAAAAAATGATCAAAATACATCCAAATTAAATGCGGTTTCAGTTTAAGTTAGTTCAGTTTGCGGTTTTTCTATTAGATTTGTTCAGTTTTAAACACCCCTAAATAAATGTATAGTATGCTAGATACAATGTAAGTAAAACTAGTGTGTTAACCTTTTTTTCTCAAAAAATATACTCTACATTTCAAAATATACGTCGTATTTTTGCAATGTGCACTATTTACATGATTTACTTTGACCATACTTTTTAACTAATATATAAATACAAATGTTAGAATATAAGATGTTGTTCGATTTGTCTCGATCAATATTTTCAAATTATTAAATTTTTATAAGTTTTTACTTTAGATGATTAAAGATATTATCAGTCAAAGTTGTGCATTGACATCTGTGAAGTAGTTGACTGCGATGTGTACTTTGAGATGGAGAAAGTGTAATTTTTTTTTGTTGTCAAGTAGCGTTGGGTTACACACATTATGTATGCATAAACCGGGAATCCGGTTTTCAAATTCTAGCCTCGAAATCCTGGTAGCTAACAATTGAGTTACACTTACATGACTATTTTTTTTTTATTTATTGATAAAAATTATTTATCACGTGTTTTTTCAAGGATGTCCACGTTTTTTTTTTGCTACAATAACAAAAATATGTTCCAAAGTTTTTAGGTTTATTAGTGTTCGACGCGTGTCCCATATTTTTTGGGTACAAATGTCTCGTGTTTTATGCATAAAAGAAAAATATGTTTTCATTATTATTTTTTTATATTTATCAACGAATGTTTGACTTTTTTTATGTATCAAGTAAAAATATTTCTATCAGTGTAAAATATCTGACCCATAATTTGTTATGTATCAATAACAAATATTTGTCCTATGCTTTTTTTTATATTTATAATGACAAATATATATTATGTGTTTATGATTGAAAACTATTTGTCTCATTTTTTTTTTTATATTTATTGGAGATAAATACTTGTCTCGTATTCTGTATGTATCCGTTACAAATATTTTCTCTGTATTTTTAAATTTTTGTCCGTTGTTTACTTAATATCTATCAATTATTCAGTGAGAAGAGAGCTCATGTGATTATAGGTTAACTAACATTGGTTTAACGCTTTATTCTTTTGTTTGTTCCCTTCTCTTCTTAATATCATTAATCTAATTACATAAGAAATAAGTTAGGCTTGCATAGCTTTAGATTTATGTTTTTTTTTTAAAGTGTTGACCTAGTTCCCATTTTCTTTCATTGTATTTTTTTTTTTTCTCTTTTTTTTTTTTTTTTTTTTTTTTTTTTTGTTAATGAATTTGGATAAAGCATCCAACATTACTATAGTTTAAAAAAATAATAATACTTATCAATGACCAATATTTTACCTGTGTTTTTTTTTATGCTTTAATGATTAATAGTTGTGTCATATTTGTTTTAATATTTATCATGGACAAATATTTGTCCCTTGTTTTTCATCTATCAACGAAAAATAATAGTGTCGTGTTTTTTTAGTGATATGTATTGTTCTATATTTTTTTCTACATTGGGAGAGATATTACACATGCGCGTTTTTATTTATCTATGACAAATATATGTCTAGTATTTTTCTACGTATAAAAGAAAAATACATGTCTTATTTTTTTTTATAATAATTACTAGCGATAAATATTTGTCTTGAATTTTTTTAAAATAGTGGTAACGAATATTTGTCTCTTTTTTTATATTTATCAAAGATAAATACTTATCTCTTGTTTTTTTTATCTATCGAAAAATATGTTGTCCAGATTTCTCTCATGTCTTTGTATATATCAGTGATAAATATTTGTTCTGTGTTTTTTATGTATCAACTACTAATATTTTTCCCATTTTTACTTATCAATTACTAATATTTGTCATGTGTTTTTAAATATATTAGTGGTTCTTTTGGAAGGAATATATATATATA
>Ga0228710_1007648_pt1 | contig 15855 bp, 7 predicted proteins | sample MedpolnodulmetaG_FD_177995 | JGI IMG/M metagenome (GOLD analysis project Ga0228710, IMG submission 177995) | Root nodule microbial communities from Medicago polymorpha collected in Santa Monica, California, United States - pink nodules | ecosystem: Host-associated > Plants > Roots > Nodule... | reverse complement strand
TCTTCTTCTTCTTCTTCTTCTTCTTCTTCTTCTTCTTCTTCTTCTTCTTCTTCTTCTTCTTCTTCTTCTTCTTCTTCTTCTTCTTCTTCTTCTTCTCCTTCTCCTTCTCCTTCTCCTTCTTCTTCTATGTCTGCAATGAACATGTGTGAGTAGACTTCTTTGTCTTGTGATTGTTGGATGAGTCTAATGACCTAATCCCTATCAAACCAAACATCGAACCCTAATTTTATGTAAATATATTTTCTAATCTATTTCACCATTCTTATGATCAATAACAAGTATTAATCGAAGGATCGAAAGGTGAAGTTTAATAGTTGTTATTGATTTATCACAAATATCAAGCGAAGGATCGAAAGATGAAGTTTTGATATTGGAACAAGTGAAGTTAGACAAGGATTGCGAAACATGAAAATAGTTTAGCAAACCTTGAGACAATAAAGTTTCGGGCTTCAAGGATTTCAATAGCAATCAACCATGAAAATAGGCGTGGTTGCTAGAGAAACACACTCACTGAGACCGAAAGGAGATGTGATAGGCTAAAGAGAAACTTGTCTTTAGAAAATAGGTCTGTCATAAGGTTCTAGGTTTAGGGTTGGTTTGTGAAGGATTTGTCACCATGACGAACCAATAATCCCAATGCGCCTTTTATTATTATTTTCAAACCGTTTAAAAATCCCAACTTTTCAAACTAAAACTCTCTTCTAATCATTCATAGAAGTTGATTAAATTCATAACTCCCTGTCGGAACGATACTCTTTATTACTACTTCGGTAAATCGTGCACTTGCGAATTTACCCCATTAGAAGACCTTCAAACAAGTTTTGTGATATGCAGGTTGAGCATAGAGTGCTTCAGAAAATTGTGCTAGAGTGCTTTCTACAAAGGGGAGGTGGCACTGACACAATGTTAGTAGACCACAGTGTCTTTCTATACTTCCTGGTTACCTTTGAGAAGGTTAACTTGTCAAGGTATATGTTTCATCACATGATCTGGGCACTTAAAGAGAGTCAGAAGAATGATAGAAAACAAGTACCTTATGGAAGACTTCTTTCAGAGATATTTTATCAAGGTGGACTACTCAACATTCTCAAGTCAAATGGAGTAGTGTCTGATGAGGATCTTGGAACTTGCACATGGAAGATTCTCAATGGAAGAACCTTGAGGTACATGAAGATTGTAAAAAAAGCAATCATACTAAAGACTGATATGCAAGAGTCTGATGTGGTATCAGATCTTATGGCTGATTTGCCCCCAATATCCAAAGAAGATAACCCAGAGGTTCTAGTTGCCTATGTCGTGTCACATTTTGAAGGCACTGGAGATATCATTAACTATAGTGCAATTCCTGACACTATAGGAGGTGCTCCTCTAAAGGTCAAAAGCAAAAGGAAATCCTAGAAGGCTATATCAGAAGATGTGGATGAATCTGAGGTCAAGCCAAAGAAACAGAAGAAAGCCCCCAAGATTAAAGTGTCTGAACTTGCAGACATTCAAGAAGAAGTGATATATGTCAGAATCTGCCTACTGATCATTGGTTTCAACCTTCTTGTGTGAAACCCCTTCAAACTCTGCCTACTCATCATCTCAACCAAAACCAACAACCCCTAAATCACCACATACTTTTAGTTACTTAGAGAAACATTTAAGTGGTGAACTGCCTGTAACTCCACAAAAGGCCTCTGAGAAAGCACCTGACTTGACTGTTTCAGAAAATCAACAACAACCTAACTTACAAATGGCCTCTAAAACATGTACATACTTGATTATTAAACCCGATTTCAAGCTAGATTCTCGCCTTCAATCAACCCTTGAAACATCTTCAACTGACCAATCAGTCTCTGATACTAGTACTTCAGTATCAGAAGACCAAACTCATGTTGTTCAACCTATCAATGCCGCTCAATCAGAGAATACATTTCAAACATCTATTGATAATTTGCTCAAAAAACCCTAAGTTATAGAGCTGTTCTTGAACATGTTCTTCAACCTGTTGATAGACCAGCTCATGATTTATCTAATATGGATATATTAGATTCTAATGAGGAAGATGAACATGTAATTTACTTTAACATAGACTTAGGTTCTGTTTCAACATCTGAACCTAACCTAGACATACCATCAACCTCCATAAAAAAATGTTTTTTAAATATTATTTCTTTATATTTGGCCCCTCGTATAAAGATGGCTAGCTTCACCACTATATATAAATACAGAATTCCAATTCCAATTTACAAGCAAAATAAAAAGGGTTAAATATGTTTTTGGTCTCTGTTTTTGTTTTAGTCCCTCTAAATTTTTCCTTCAACTTTTAGTCCTCCAAAAATTTTCCATCTTCACTTTTGGTCTCTCTTTTAAAGTAAACTCATATGTAGAATTCATATTTTTGAATAAAATTTTGCAGAAGAATTCATAATATTATAAGAATCTCTCCCAAAAAATTTTAGAATTTTTTAACAAAATAGGAATTTAATATGAATTTTTATATTTTTTATGGTTAAAAATTCATATTAAATTTATGCTTTGTTAAAAAAATGTATTTTTTTTGGGAAATATTTTTACAATATTCTACACATTTATGCATAATTTCGTTAAAAAAACACTAAAATTAACTTAAAAATAGGGACCAAAAGTAGTGATTGAAAATTTTATAGGGAATAAAAGTTGAAGGAAAATTTTAGAGGGATTAAAAGAAAAAGTTGGTATATTTATAGAGACCAAAAACATATTTAACCCAAATAAAAAAAATCTCAAAATGGAAAAAAGACCGTTAGGCTTTGAAATATTTGATTTACTTTTTCGTTTTATATTCCTTCCTAAATTACCAACACCATGCGTGCAGAAAATTTAATTCAATTCAATTCCGGAGCGGGAAGAAACAAATAAAAAATTTCAAATCCAAAAATTCAAAACCTCCTTAATTAGCCGTTAAAATTTAAATCCCAAAAACACCCTCAGAAAAACAAAAAAACACTTCAAAAAAGAAGAATAATATAAATACGAAATTACCATTTTCTCCTTTTCATTTCCAAACCCTTCAAATAAATTCCCAATATATTTCTACTTTACACTCTCACAAACTCTCATCTTCATTTTCACTCATCACAGGTTCGTTCAGAATCGCTTATTTTCTTTCTCTCTTGATTTCACTTTTCTTCAATTTCATTTCGTTATTTCAACTTAAATAAATAATCGCTTATTTTGCTCACTGTTTTTCAGATTCAATTTGAGCTTTTCACAAACCCTAATTTTTGAAGCAGTATGGGTCAGATCCAGTACTCTGAGAAGTATTTCGATGACACTTATGAGTACAGGTAAACGAATCGTTTGAAATTTCGACTCGCTTTTTTGTTCTTCGTAATTTAACCTAGTTTTTTTGTTTTGATTTTTTTTTGCTTATATTGTGTTGTTTCGTTTTTGTTTTTTCAGGCATGTTGTTCTTCCTCCAGAGGTGGCGAAGTTGCTTCCCAAGAATCGACTTCTCTCTGAAGTACGAATTTATTTATTTGGATTTTGTAATTTTTTACGTGATTAATCGAATTTATTTGGATTTTGTAATTTTTAATTGATGATTTATGATTTTGTTTGTATTGATCTATGATTATGTGTTAGATTTTACTGAAATTTGTTTTATGCTGAATTGTTTGTTACTATGATGATGAAATTGGGGTTAAGTTCTTTGAAGATATTATACTTTGATAAATGATTGTTTTATTATTTTTTTGGTGGTAATTGATAACTGAATGTTAATTTGTGCATGTTAGGGTTTACTTTTGAAGGAAAAAGTGATTATGAAGACTTAAATTTGAATTTGGCAATGTTTGAGTGTTTTCGATTAGGACTGATTTTGCTATCGAATTGATTCTAAATTAAAGCTAAGATTCGTGGTCTTTGCCTCTAAACATGATTTTTTTACCCAAATTCACTGTGTAATGAACTTATGATTTTTATACTTCTCAAGACTTATAATTTTTTTGTTGCTTATGGTTATTTGTGACGGTTTATTGAAATTTGATTTATGTTGAGTCTTCTGATGAAAATGGATGGCAATTTTCTTATTATTATGCTGATGACTTAATCTTGGTTAAGTCCTTAAGGGTATTATCTATTTTTGATAATTTTTTGTTATTGTTGTGGTAATTGATAACTGAATATTACTACTGTTGAAAGAGGAAAAGTGATTCTCAAGACTTATATTTGAATTTGGCATGTTTATGAGTTCTAGATTAGAATTGATTTTGCTATAGAATTGATTCTAACTGAAAGTTTGGATTTGTAATTTTTGCTAATACCCAAATACACTGAATTCACTTTCATATGAACTTTTTCCTAACTTCAATCATACAGTATTACCTTATACTTTTAACTGATAACTGAATACCTTTAACTTTAAATTGATAACTGATTACCTTAAACTTTTAATTGATAACTTAATATTACCCCAACGTGATTCTGATTTTGGTTTTGGTATGTTGTAGCGTTTAGATTAGGATTGGTTTTTAGTTTTGCCTAATATCCAAATACACTGAGAAGTTCACTTTTATGTTAACCTTTCCAAACTTAAAGCATGTTACCTTACACATTTTTGATTGATAACTGAACTAATTATTACTCTGCATGTTTGCATTCACTTTTGAAAGGGGCCTAAGTGATTCTTAATTTGTATTTTGGCATGTTTGAGAATTCTAGGTTAGAATTGATTTTATTAAGGAATTGATTCTAACCTAAAGCCAAGAGTTGTTGTTTTTGCCTCTAAACATGATTTTTATGCCTAAATTCATTGTGTTTAATTTTCATGTGAACACTTCTTAACATAATACATGTTACCTTGAACTTAAATTTTACAAATATATTCAATTAAATCAATTATCTCCACAATAAAACCAACTCAATCAAGGAAAAGGTGTCGTTGAATTTTGTTCAAATTGTTAAACAATGAAGGGATAGTCATTGAATATTCTTTTTTCTTTTCATTACTTTTTCGTATCAGTCAACTTAGAGCATTGTTTTTGTAAATAAGTATGGTCTTTGTTCTTTGACTTTCACCATTAAATGCAAAACTGAAGCTATATGATCCTAGGGTTTTGTTATGGGAGATTGTTTCTTTCTACGATGCTGCCATTTTAGTGTTTTGAAGACTGTTTGTTTAAATACTCTGTTTGGTTTAATCTTACAGAATGAATGGCGCGCAATTGGAGTGCAGCAGAGCCGTGGCTGGGTTCATTACGCAATTCATCGTCCTGAGCCACACATTATGCTCTTCAGGAGGCCATTGAATTATCAGCAGCAGCAGGACAACCAGGCCCAGCAGGGCATGCTGGTCAAATGATGATTTAGCTTCTTCAAAATCTAAAATTGGAGTACAATATCATATATAGGTTTTTTATTGTCTGTTAGAACATGTTGTGGTATTCTCTTCTCTAGAGAATTTGATTTTCATTTGCAAACACCATGTTTTCCAATGTTTGTTGGTGTACTTCTCGTGTACACATAGTTTGGTGGATTATAATATGCTCGTTACTATGCTAATGATCTTGCAGAATCAATTGTTATCATTTATTTTTCAGTAATCCTGTTATATCGCTTGAATAGGAGTATCAGGAAGTTTCTCTGTCCCGTCCGAAGTGAAAATTTTGGATGTTAAATCTAATAATGATTTTGTGGTGCCAATAAAATTGTCTACTCAGACACTTTTTATATCATATATACTGCTTAAAACTTTTTATTTGTAATATTATACCAACTTTTCTCGAGGTCTCTTTGAATGACACAAACATCCGCGTCTAGTTTTATTGCAGTTACTGCTGTCAATTGATTTCCTATTTTCCATTTGTTTTGTTGAAGTGGGTAGTATTGTTACACATCTTACGTTTTTATGTGGTATGGGAGCCTGATGTTTCTTCACTCCCTTGTGATGTCCTTACTAGCAAGGACTAAAATGAGAGTTAATTTTACACATAATCATCTCATTGTCTTTTAAATTGAAGAACTCTTGATTCTTGATTCTCCCATTGTTTTGATGCACTGGAACTGGATTAAAGGTGTTCTAATAATCCAAAGCTACATGCTTTTAACATCATTTCCAAAGAGAAAGAAGCCACGCAATGTAAGAATGTTGAAAACCGGAAAGGTCCTAATCCTGCAATAGCTCAAAACAATCCAGAAATGAACTGATTGATGAAAAACAACAAAAGGTTCTGCATAAATGAACTTCCACTAAAGTAATGTAATGTTGAGAATCAAAGAGGGAATGAAATAGTAAGTCTAGTCGCTTGTAGAAAATAGGAGTTGTTGAAGAAAAACTGAAAATTCCACATTGATAATAGTTGTCAGGAGCAACAAAAAGTTGACTCACACTGCCACGTATCAGTAACGCCCTGGTTAGAAAATTTCAGATAACATTGAAAATAGCCTGAGATGTTCATGTGAGAATTGGACACCACAAATAGAATTGGATACCAAAATCATAAAACATTAATCCTTTCACTATCATATTGCTGAATGTCTACTTTTTTTATTTATTTATTAAATATAAGACTCTAACTCAGATTTTATGTAAACAAAGATATATAATGACAGTGAATTCTAGGGTGAGGGTTCAACTAAGTTCCTCACCGGTGAAACACCAAAAAATCACCTTTGGATTTAATGGATGGTCTAGATATGTTATGAATTAAAGTAAAAACTTATACACATTTCCACACACAATAATGCCCCTATCTCCTTCCCATATGCATCCCTATCTCTGTAGAATTCATCATCTTCCAATCACAAAATCTGAAGAAAGTTGTTTACGAAAATCAAAAGCTCTAGGCAATTTTTTACGCTCCCCAATTTGTATGTATACACGCATACACCCACACCAATCAAAATATTCTCCATGTTGGGGAAAACTTGTTGATTAGAGATCAACAACCACTTGTTTATTTTCTTTTAGGCTTTTATTTATTCAAAAAAGAAACAAGCAAACCTCATTAAAAAGTAAATATACGTTTAACCCAAATAAAATGTACATCATCTTTATGGAATTAAAAGTACTTATACGTTTTGAAATCAATCAAATTCATATATAAATAAAATTCATGTTTTAATGAAGCCACGCCAAAATTTTCATCTTTTCAGTTGGTGATTGCATAAATTGGAAGATTATGAAGCCAAATTTAGATGCCAATGAGCCAGATTTCATTGTTTCCATGATGCATAAGTGTATGTTATATGTTAATTAGATGAATGCAAAGCAACCGTCCTCTGCAGAATTTTACTGAGTTGGGAAGAAATATAGGCAGAATTTTACATCTTCAAGACGAGAAAATGAAAACTCATAAAAGCCCTTACCTAAAGAAGTTAAACTCCACTTACTCATATTCTTCCACATAATAGAAAGCTTGGCGCGTAAGTCAAAAGCTATAAGAGGAGTTGAGCCTTTTGGCCAAATAATTCTTTTATGTAGATTCAGCTTGCATGTCTCCGTCCCTACTATATACTCCTCATTTGTAATTTCAATAGCGAAGTTATCTCCTTTAAGCACTGGAAGAGGAAGCTGTGATGAAGGAACGTCACCGATATTGGTCAAGGCTCGAGCAAAGGTCCTTGCTTGTTTTTGATTAGTTTGAGGTTGTTTTGGTCGTGAAACTGATGTTGTTGGTTCGTCAAAAAGACATTTCCAGGTAATGATTGGTTGGATCTTGTTGGTTTTGGTCTGGGTTATCGCTGGGTTCTCATAGTTAGGGTTTTTATTAATGGCGTTCAAGTTGAGATTTGTTGGAGGATCGGTTGTTAGCGGAGCATCAGCAAGACAACACCAAGGCATTATGACTAAACTCATGTTTAAGAGCAGGAAAAGATGAAGAGCAGTGAAGGTTGGTGAGGTTTCCTGGTGAGAAAGGAAGTTAAACTAAGGTGGCGGTGAATACTGAAAAATCTCCACTCTTTCTCTCTCTATGACTAACATTTTCTTTGTTATCAAATGTCTATAATTCATCTACCATATAATATATTTATATCCAAATTAATTTTTTATAAGCCTTTTTTAATCCAAAATTTTGAGGCCTAAAACCCTTGTTTAGGTTGCTTGGCCCTTGGGCTGGCCCCTGCAATTCAACCTTCCTTTTTTGTAATTTTGATCACACCATCAGTATGTGTTACGCGTTCAAGTTAAACTAGTTTGTGCTCGGTGATTTTGGATATCAAGCTATTGGTTAGCGTTGAATCGTAAATCTTTGAACTATCGATCTTTTATTTTGGGAGGGGAAAAGAAAGAAAAGCCCTAAGAGATTAAAGGTCCGAAGGTTGGTTTCGCAAAGGGAAGGTTTTACGCACCCTAAACGACTATGGTATTCCATACGAACCTCTTGTTTCTACTTTATCTTGTGCTAGATTGTTTGCTTATTTATTTGTAAATAATTGCCTAAAAGTCTAAGTGTGAAGAATGAGGGAAGAAGAAGCATGTTTTTGGTATTTTTTATTGATTTGGAAAGACCAAAATCTTTTGCCTACATACCCAAAGATGGGATCAAAATCATGTAGTTCACTTTGAAAAAGTGAGTAATTTGTTGGATTAATTTGTAGGTTTTTGAAAAAAAGGTTTTAAGAGGGTAAGGAGCCGAGGAGGCATAGAAGAATAAAATGAAGTGAGGTTGATTGATTTTAATTAAAAGAATCCAAGTCTAAGTATGGATTAAGGCATATTAAAATTTGATTAAGAAATAAAATGAAGAAGGAGTCTCTTGGGTTAAAATCCAAGGAATTTTAAGAAAATGTTGAAGTTTTGCATATTTGATTTTTTTGAAAATGATTTTCTAAGTTAAAAGTAAACTAAAAAATCTAGGCGTTTCGACGTAGCGTAAAAATTAAAAGCGTAAGAGAAATTACTAAGGATATTGGGTCCAAAGTAAAATCCCATCCTAAAATTGCTAGTTGTTTGTTTTTAAGGCCCTCAAATTAGTCCAATAATTAATCGTAGTTTGTCACTAATTGATTTTTGTCCTCGATCACGGTCATGACATAAAGTGGTAAAAAATAAAGTGTGATAGTGTCGGTGCATATTCTCATTTATAGGTATTTACATAGTTCCTAGATACATGCTAAAGCTTCAAGAAAGTGTAAATAACAAGAAAAGTAAAATGCATGAATTATGTTACATAATTTCCTAAATACACATTAAAAACTTAATAAAAATCAATGACAATAAAATAAATGACAAGAATTAAAATATGCATGTGATGATTCTAAATAATAATGCAAATATAAGATAAAAATAATAAAAAACAGTAAATAAACAATTAAAACAAAGCAACATATTTTTGAAAACAAAGAGAATTTTTTTTTTGATAAGAAAAGATAGGTGCAGAATTGAAAAACAGTGGTGTATTTAGCAAAACAGTAGAGAAATCAGAAAATAACTGGGCCTATAATAGATCCAATGGGCTTAGGAGATTAAATCTCAGCCACCGGATCTAGATCCAAAGGCTGGAAGTAAACAGATCATGATAAGTAGTAAAAAGCAACATGCATAGAAACAAACAAGATGACAACACAGGGACCGTCAGATCTGAGATCTGACGGTTCAAACGGAAGGCACACAGTAATGGAAAGGAAATAGCATTCATATGAACAAATAGAAGAAACGCTTTGAGCCGTTAGATCTGAGATCCAACGTCTCGAAGCTGAATGTTCACACGAATACCATAAGCTTACAGAGCATGGAATTAAAATTAAAGCACTTAGTATAAAAATAAGTCTTAACCAAAAAAACAACACAAATCTCAAATACTTCCGATATGAAACTCTGCATCTTAAGCCTTTCTTCTCCGATCTGATATATGAAGCAAGGCACCTCATAAAAGTTTTGGAAGACATGGAATGAAGATTATTAATGTTCATGAAGACTTTGACGACATTACAAGTTGGGAGAATCATGTCCCAAAGTCCTAAGACCAAATCGTAAAATTCTGGCAGGCAAGCTTTTAGATGTTTTATACGATGTTTCAACATCAGATACGAACAGAATGTCGAGTAATAGGTTTTAACATCGAGCTAGCTGAAAACAGACAGATCAAGGCAAAAATAACGGATGTTGAATTTTTAGTGCGTCAGTTAGAAGCTGTTTTATGTGATGTTTCAACTCCAGATGCACAAAAAGCAGATGTTCCGTTTAATGTTCCATCATCGTGCTAGCAGTAAACATAAACAAAACATCAAGAAAGTAAATGACAGGAAAGTAAAAGGCACAGAGTGTTTGTTAACCCAATTCGGCACAACTCACCTACATCTGGGGGCTACCAAGCCAAGAAGGAAATCCACTAGTGTAGTCCTTATTCTAAAGCTCTCAGCAAACTCCTCGTTTACACTTAAGACCTAGGACCTACCCGTATTGATTTCAACCTAGGAACTCCTAGATCTGAGATCCCATCTCACTATCCTATAGTCACTCACATCCCCTGTGATCTATCAGACTAAAAACAATCAAACGATGAAGTTACCTTCAAACAACCAACTACGACCTTTCTTACAAGCTTTGGTGTAGCACACAGGAGTTTACAACTCAATAAACAATCCTTAGCATGTATCAAGATGATTCAAGAAAGGCTCACAATAAAACAGTACTAAACTTGCATCAACACGATACAAAAGTAGACACACAAATGGAAGACGACTCAAAATCCTAAATACTATTCTTTTAACAATCTATGATTTTGATCCATTACAACTCAACTAAAGGTCCAACTCAATGCATCAAGGTGATACAAAGAGAGGCTCACAAATAAAGCACAAATCAAAACCCTAAAGATTCAATTCAATAATATTGAATTGGTCAATAAAACTAGGGTACAAGTCTTCCTTATATAGCCATTCAAAGCATGAGCTTTTTCGTCATAGGCTAAACATATATTTGTATCAAATATTCTTTTCAGAAATATATTGAAACAAATATTCTTCAGAAAATATATTTTCCAAAATCTCTTTTGAAAATATATTTTACAAATAAAAATATCCATTGGAAAAATATCTTTCTTCTAGAAACACATATATTTGAATCAAATATTCTTTTCAGAAATATATTGAAACAAATATTCTTCAGAAATATATTTTCCAAAATCTCTTTTGAAAATATATTTCACAAATATGGTGACTCCTAAAAAGTAGGAACATCTTTAGGAACCGCCAAACACACCACCAAGGAATCCTAAAATATTGTTTATATTTTAGAAACAAATCTTCCAACTGATTCTGGACAAAAACATGTTGCTTGGTGAACAAGAAATAAGGCATGGTTTCCTTAATAAGATAAAGATTGCGTAAACCAAGCCACATAAACAGGGCACACTGAACCGTGCCAAGATGTTGGAACATCCTATACAAAATCATACATGAGTATTTGTTTTAGCAACAATGAAGCCAATCCTCAAATACCCAACAAATCGGAAAAGGAAAACACTCGAAGGAACGAAGAAAAAGACGAAATTAGCACCAGTAGTTGAGGCCACCTACCACGTGCATGCATCCCATGCCTAGACATGTGGAACATAGAGCACTTGTATCTCTATCAACTGCCACGCGCCTTGCACCAGCCCTACACGCAGCGTGCATGCTGTTCTGGGTGTATTTTCTCTGTGGGTTTGGGGAAAAAACCTAGTTTCCCAACTCAAACACAATAGTAAATATGCCTATAATCACAACTCCTTTCATTCACAAATATTCATTCAAAACTTGACAGTTCAAGAGGAAGGTAAGCACTATGAGGACCAAGGAGGAGTCTCTTCTTAACCTTTGTTTTAAAGGTACGTTTTGTTTATTTTGTGTTATGTACTTTGTTACCATGCGTAACTAAACACCTTTTGATTAGGGTTTGAAGATGAACCTCTATTGATATGTTGAAATTCATTAATGAATATCTTTTATTTATTTATGATTTGAGATCTATTTAATTTTCAGATGTATCACATAGCATAATGCTTTCATGCCTTAAAGAGTGTGATATGCCTAGTTAGTGTGACTGATCTTAGGTTAGTTGCGGATTGGGATCTAACTTAGTGTTACTTATTAAGTTTATTCTTCATTCTCTAATTAATTAGTGTTATTCTTATTTCTTTATCAATTAGGATTGATTAGGGTATGTGGTGAAATTATAAGATTCGTAAGTAAAAATGGTTCATTTAGACGACAAATTTGGAATTTCAACTTTGCTATGTTTCAATTACCTCTGAGAGTATAAGTCCTTACCTTAATAAATATCCGACTGTGTACGAAACTCTAGAGGATTGACAACCATGTACCCCGTATTGCACATATGACCTTTAGGATGATTGAGGAGCAATATGACATCTCAAGGGAAGTTATATCCCACTAAACTAACCACTTAAATAAGAAAACTCATTTCATAACTAGTAATTGTATTTAAATTAATCCGAACGAAGAGATAGAAGAATTATAATCACCGTTAAAAGTCTGAATCAAACCCATTTCATTTTCTTTGCAATCTATCCAACTGCTTTGTGCAGTCAAAACAAACTTGCAGACCCCCGCAATTTACTGCTTTTATAAGGTTTATATAATTTCCTCGTCGAAACGACAATCCATGTGGAGAAGATTTTACTTACTACTTTATTACTTGAAAAATATTTGGTGCATAGTTAAATTTAAGATTTTTGCTCTTCCCCCTGCACAAAACACTCGCGCCCTGCAGCCTTTCCAAATATACCCCCTGCGTGAGTTAAGTCCCGCTGCGTGACTTAACTCATGCACCTTATAATCACTGCGTGACTTAAGTCACGCACCACTGGCATGTGCGCGTGTTAACTCACGCACGTTGGCTAGTGGTCAGAGCTGAAGAACAAACGTTTTTTGGACGGTGGTCAGTTTTTCAACATTCAATCCACACGTTTTTTACCAAATTTTACACGGTTTTTGACCACATTTATGTTTGTTATAACCTATACTCATATAGCTCAGATGCCTCAACTGTTCCCAATAGGGCACCCAAGCTTTCTCCCATTAGTTTTGTCTTGCAATGAGGGGGGAGACCCCATAGTTGCACCCAGATAGGTGCCTCCTCAAAGGTAATGGATTTGGGATCTACATTTCTGTCCTATGGCTTAATGATTAGCCAAGAGTTCGTAAAAATCCAAGGATTTCCCAGTAAAATTATGTCTTGAACTTATTATCCATAAAGAAGTGTAGGATATTGCCTTTAATTTCATGAATAGTTAACCCTGCTGGGTCATTCCTGATACTAGCCAGACCTTGTTTGAGAGCATTAACATGAATATATTTTTTTGATATGATTTTTCCCAATAGACTCTTTTTGCAGGAATTGACACCTTCTTGGACAATTTTTTCAGGGTATATAAAGAAGCTTGACATTGTGCTTGGACTCTGTTGATATTGATGTTTTGGACCAGAAGGGGTATCAGCTTGTTGTTGTTTGTTTCCATTAGAGGGAGAGTCATTCCTTTGGTTGTTGATGGAGGGAATAGTAATCTGGGGTGGGGTAATAAAAGATCTTGATGGGGAAGGTCCAACATTGTTCTGGGGAATTGAGGTAGATTGACGAGGATGGGAGGAGCCAGTGTTGAGGAAATGGGTTGTGTTAGGTTGAGAAAGAGAGGTATCGTACATAGGAAGTTTCCCTTTTGAGGAGGAAGAGGGTTCGGGGTTACCAGATTTATTCATTGTGAATAGGAACAAAGATCACAGAATACCAGGAAAGAAGAAGGGAAAACAGGAGAGAGGAGAAACTTTCTAGGAAGCAAGATAGGGGAAAAGAATCAAGAGTCAAACGCAGATTCAAGAAAGAACCCCAAAGACACAACCAACAAACTGAAGATAACAGAGAAAAAGAAACAAGAATCAAACACAGTTTCAAGAAAAAGAGCCCCAAAAAAACATCCAACAAACTGGAGATAACAACAGAGATTCACACGGAATCAAAACAACGACAAAGTGTACACATGAAAAATTATCTTACAAGCCTAGAGCATCCAACATAAACATCATGCAAACATTTTAACTAAATTAATCAATTAACATTTACTCTAAAAATGAATTATAACATGTAAATCTACTCAAAAACTAAAATAATTTAAATATACTCAAAAACTAAAAAAAAAACATTTATAACAACTAAAATGTAAGTTAATAGCATTATGATTACTTACTTGTGATTTTGTTGAATAAATTTGGTAGGATTTGGTTGGATTTTTTAGAGAGATTTTGAGAAAGATTTGATTTTTTTTTGGTAAAATGAGAGTAATAATGGATGAGAGAGCTTCTACCAGATTTTTAGCAGGAGCGCACCGGCAGTTAACTTCCGAGGTTTTCCTTAGTAGTTAACTGCAGCCGGTTTACTTACTCGGCAGTTAACAACTGAGGGGTATTTCCGTATTTTACTTGTGTGTTTCATCCAAACAATATGTGTATACAACAATTTTCTAATAATTATACAAAAATAAAATAATGATAATACTATGGTCAACCCATAAGGAAGTCTATTTATGCTCTTCCCCCTGCACAAAACACTCGCGCCCTGCAACCTTTCCAAATATACCCCTGCGTGAGTTAAGCCACGCTGCATGACTTAACTAACGCACCTTATAATCTCTGCGCGACTTAAGTCACGCACCACCGAGCCTTTGCGCGAGTTAACTCACGTAAGTTGGCCAGTGGTCAGAACTGAAGAACAAACGTCTTTTTCACTTTAGTCAGGTTTTCAACATTCAATTTACACGTTTTTAACCACTTATACACGTTTTTTTTACCACATTTATGGTAGATACAAACTAGGTTATCATTCCTACCTATAAATACCCTCACAAATTTCCCCATTTCCTCACACCATCTCACATTATCTCCTCCCACTCTCTCCCCTTCTTTCTCTTCTTCTTCTTTTTCTAGGCTCTTTTTACCCCTTTAGGTATATAGTGGTCGGTTCTTGGGGGAAATAGTGATCAGCCGGGTTGGGGAAAAAGAGATCATCCCTTGAGGTAAAATTAGGTTTGCTTCCTTTTACTCCCAAAATCTTTTTACCGTGGGTAAAAAGAATCATCCTGGGGGTATAAAAGGAACCAAATTTAAATTTAACTCAAGAGATCTTGATGTCTTTTTCCCCAACATGACTGATCACTATTTCCCCCGAGAGCTATCACTATATACCCAAGAGGGTAAAAATAAATTTTTACCCCAAGAGGGTAAAAAGATATTAAGTAGATTAGTGAATTCAAATAAAATATATGTATTAATTATTGTAACAATTTAATGATATTAATAAAACGAGAGTTATGTTTATTAATTTTGTTTTTTATTTGTATTTATATTTGCATTTATTTTATGTTTATGATTATGTATTGAATAAATAAAATCGAATTTATTTTCTAATTTTGTATTTAATGAATAAATAAATTAGAATAAATATTGAATTAGAATAAAATCGAATTGATTTTCTAATTTCGAATTTATTTTAAATGCATAAATGAATTAGAATATAACAAATAAATAATTTAGAATAAAGTGAACAAATAACTTAGAAAATAAATAATTTAGAATAAAGTAAATAAAATAATTTAGAATAAAGTAAATAAAACAATTTGAATATAGTAAATAAATTTTAAAAAAATAGTCACTATGCGCCACTTAACCCAGCGTGAATAAATTCAGCGTGAATTAGAATAAAAATTGCGTATTGAATAAATTCGAATAAAGTTATGTATTTAAAAAAAATGAAAAAGACCTAATTAAACTTAGCGTGAATTCGAATAAAGTTGTGTATTGAATAAATTCGAATAAAAGTTACATTACATTACATAAACGACATGTATGTCAACTATATATGTTCATAAATATGTCCTATCATTACATTACATT
>Ga0228710_1007645_pt1 | contig 15857 bp, 14 predicted proteins | sample MedpolnodulmetaG_FD_177995 | JGI IMG/M metagenome (GOLD analysis project Ga0228710, IMG submission 177995) | Root nodule microbial communities from Medicago polymorpha collected in Santa Monica, California, United States - pink nodules | ecosystem: Host-associated > Plants > Roots > Nodule... | reverse complement strand
CCGAGAACGTCGCCCGCCAATGGCAGCTCAGCCGTGAGGAGCAGGATGCGTTTGCGCTTGCCTCGCAGAACAAGGCCGAGGCCGCACAGAAGGCGGGGCGTTTCGCCGACGAAATCATTTCCTTCATCGTCAAGACCCGCAAGGGCGACCTTACCATCGACCAGGACGAATACATCCGCCATGGCGCAACGATCGACCAGATGACGAAGCTGCGTTCGGCCTTCGACAAGGAAGGCACGGTGACTGCAGGCAACGCCTCCGGTCTCAATGTCGGCGCGGCCGCCACCCTTTTGATGACGGAGACGCAGGCCTCCAAGCGCGGCATCCAGCCGCTCGCCCGTATTGTTTCCTGGGCAACGCCCGGTGTCGACCCGCAGGTCATGGGTACCGGCCCGATCCCGGCTTCGCGCAAGGCGCTGGCAAGGGCCGGCTGGGCGATCGGCGATGTCGAACTCGTCGAAGCCAATGAGGCTTTCGCCGCCCAAGCCTGCGCGGTCAACGAGGACCTCGGCTGGAACCCCGAGATCGTCAACGTCAACGGCGGCGCGATCGCCATCGGACACCCGATCGGCGCGTCCGGCGCCCGCGTGCTCAGCACGCTGCTCTTCGAAATGAAGCGCCGCGGCATTTCCAAGAGCCTCGCCACGCTTTGCATTGGCGGCGGCATGGGTGTCGCCATGTGCGTGGAAGCGATGTGAGGCGGCATGGCGACGGTGTCGCCGGACCGCTTAATTGATCGATGCTTAGGCATCTGATGCGGGTGAACCGATCATGGCCGCCGGTTTCCGTGAAATGTTATGTTTCGAGGCCGAGCTCGACCCGAGAGGCAGCTAGCTTCAGGAGGGAGGAATAGATGAGCATACCTAGCAATGGAGCCCGCCACGAACACGGGATCGGAACCCGATCATACTCGGCACGTAAGCTACAGCATCTACCGCTGTTTTTGCAGCGACAACAGCCTGAGTTCGAGAAGATTTTTGAAGTCGTTGATGCGATGCCACTTGATGACACTCACTGTCATCTCGTGACCGACCGTGATGCTGTGACGAGTCCAAAGAGGTTCCTCGAGCGGATCTCCCTAGCGGGTTATCCCGTGCCGTTTTATTTCCCCGAAGGAGTTTATGAGCGGTGGCTTAACGGAGATGAAGCCACCAAGCACGCGCTCGACAGGCAGTACGACATCCAGTCGAAGGTCGACGACATGACGTACCATCTGGCGCAGAGCGTGTTCATCAAGTTTCTCACCAAGGAGTTGGCGCAATTTTTTGGCTGTGACGCGAATTTGGAAGCAGTCATTGAAGCCAGAAACGATCGCGGGCGAAATTATTGGGGGTATGTGAACAGCCTGTTTCGTGACGTAAATCTCGAAAACATCATCCATGATACCGGCTATATGGAAGGCGTCGGTAAGCAAGAGATCGAGACGTTCGAAAAGGCGATCGAGCCATGCCGCTCGCACCGGATTGCCAGAATTGAAGCCATTCAGGAGGAGCTCTTTGGGCTTGACGTTGGCTTCGAGGAGTTCGAAAGCCGATACACAGCACGCCTACTGGACATTATGGATGGCGAAGGCAACCACGGGAAGAAATCCGTTGGAATGAAGTCATATCTCCTACCGGACATTGGGTTGATTAGGCCGCTGTACGATCGAAAGATCGCCTCCGATTCGTGGCGGGAATTGAGAAGAACATTTGCCGAGCGATCAACAATGGATCGCGAAGCTGCAGCCAATGTCACGAAGGATCTCTGCAGGTACACATTCACATTAACGCTGGAAGAATGTCTCAAGCGCGATCTTCCGATGCAGATCCACACCGGTGATGGTGAAGCCCCTTACGTTATTCTGAGGAACCAAGACCCATTTTACCTTGAAGAAGTCGTGCGGTTCGACAAGGACAGTTTACTTCGGATGCCAAAAATTATTCCGCTCCACGCCGGGTATCCGTCGGTGGGCAAGGCGTCTTGGCTTAGCCACCTTTACCCGAACTGCTATTTCGAATTGTCGATCATGACGCCTTTCGTCCACCAGAGCCTTTATGAGCGGTACAAACAGGTTCTCGAAGCCGTTCCCATCTCGAAAGTGCTCTTCGCAAGCGACAACTATCACGTCCCCGAATTGTTCTGGATCTCGGGTCGGTGGGCAAAGCGATATCTGTCCCAGACATTAACCGACTATGTCGTCGGCGGGAGCCTCACGACGGAAGAGGCTTTGGAGGCAGCTCGCATGATCCTCTACAAAAATAACCGGTCGCTTTACAAGCTCGGGAAATAACGCGGACAAGCGCCGACCTCGTTCTACTTTACGCACTCTAAGATCGAAAATTGCAAGAACGCGTAGCGACCAAGAATAGCGCAGAATTCCTGCGAACCTTGGTCAATAACCGCCGGGACTGGCGACGGAGTCTGCCAGATCGCGGCAAGTTCGCTGGATGCAAATGTAGACTCCAAGGGACGAAATACAGGGCGATGGCAATAGTAAAACCGAATCCGGCACCTTTAACCTACGAGCGCGTCAGTCGTGGGCAGTCCCTCAGGCGGCCGGCCTTGGAGCAAACACGTCGGATTTTGGATTCGTGCAACGGAAGTAGCAAAGGAAGGGAACAGCTATGAAGAATCAGAAGCTCCGGCTCGTCGCGGGTCTAGTAGGCGCGCTTGCTCTTATGCCTCCGGCGGTTTTCGCCAAAGATACACTAAAAGTAGGGATGGATCCGCTCTACGCTCCGTTCTCGTTTCAAACCCCAGACGGTAAGCTGACGGGATTCGATTTCGAGATTGCGAATGCGCTTTGCGATGCAATTGATGTCACGTGCGATATCCAGGCCATCCCATATGAAGGCTCAATGTCGGCACTACAGTCCGGCCAGATCGACACTCTTATCAACACCTACGCCATGACCAAGGAGCGCCTTCAACAGTACACGATGGTGGGCCCGTACATTAAACCTACCGCGCGGTTCTTGGTAGCTGCAGACTCCGACATTGACGGCACCGAAGCAACACTCAAAGGCAAGGTCCTGGGAATTGAGAAAAGTTCTTCAGCGGATGGTAACCGCTGGGTGCACGAGACGTACGGGAACTACATGACAGTTCAGGAATATGATCAGGTGAACAATGCGGTTCTCGACCTGAAGGCGGGCCGAGTCGATGCAGTATTTGCGGATGAAAATCAGCTTTACTTTGCATATGTCAAAGGTAACCCGACGGATTTCAAGCTGGCGGGCGAGGGAAAGTTCGTCCCCGAATATTTTGGACAGGGTCAGGGTTTCGTCCTCCGAAAGGGAGACGAGAAGTGGGCAAGCCAACTGAGAATGGCTCTCGACCTAATCGTGAAGAGCGGAAAATACGAAGAGATTTCAAAGAGCTATTTCGGCCGCAACCTGCTGAAGTAATAAAAATCAGCCAAACACGAGACGGTAGCAAAGTGCAAGGAGTCTCTCGGCGTCTGGGTTGGACTTGGACTGCCTGAGCGCAGGAACGGGCCTTCCAGCGACGAGAAACTCGCTCATTTGAAGGCGTGGTTGAGGTAGGGCCGTAAAGCACATCTGTGATGCCGCATAGGAAGTCTTTTGCGCGCCGAATCTTGCCAAGTATGGAGTTTGATTTGCAGGAAAGCCGCGAATTTTGGGTGGTATTTGCCGCGTCGCGCAAAGGTTCTTGGTTATTCTGACTTGAAGGATGTCTAGGTCTTGCGCGCGCGGGCTTGGGTTTCCCGAGAAGAAGATCCGCGTTAGCGGGCGGTTCAGACTGGTTCGTGGAACTTCGTCATCCAGTGCTATTTAGAAGCAAAAAGGGAACAGCGATGAAAATGCAGAAGCTACTTAAAATCGCCGGCTTGTTCGGCGCCTTGGTCCTGTCGTCTCAGGCGGCTCTCGCAAAAGATACACTGAGAGTGGGGATGGATCCTCTCTACGCGCCCTTCTCATTTCAGACCCCAGAAGGCAATCTATCGGGGTTCGATTTTGAGATTTCTAATGCGCTGTGCGAGGCGATTGAAGTGACATGTGACATTAAAGCGATTCCATACGAGGGATCGATGTCAGCGCTGCAGTCCGGGCAGATCGACACGTTAATCAATACCTATCCCATGACCAAGGAGCGTATGGAACAGTACACGATGGTCGGGCCCTATATAATGCCTACAGCTCGTCTCTTGGTGACTGCTGACTCCACCATCGACGGCACAGAGGCCACATTAAAGGGCAAGACGCTCGGCATCGAGAAGGCCACGGCGGCCAACGCAAACCGTTGGATATACGATAATTATGGGAAATACATGACTATTCAAGAGTACGATCAGATCAACGACGCGGTCCTTGATCTCAAAGCCGGTCGAGCGGATGCAATTTTTGGAGACGAAAATCAGATGAATTTCGCCTATGTCAAAGGTCACGAGACAGAATTCAAGCTCGCAGGTGAAAGCAGGTTCATTCCTGAATACTTCGGCCAGGGTCAGGGGTTTGTGCTTCGAAAGGGGGATGAGAAATGGGCGAAGCAGTTAAGGACTGCCCTCGATCTAATCGTGAAGAGCGGGAAATACGACATAATTTCTAAGAAGTATTTTGGACGCAACATTCTTGGAGATTAGTCACGTGTTTGACTGAGTGAGAGCGCACGTTTTGAAGGACAGCAGCTGTGGCGTCGCGCGTGAATTGTGTACGAGAACCCTGTCACTGGGGATTAACGCGCGATGGAACTTGATCGTGCAGATCTTGCTCTCCTCAAGGCCGTGCAACGAAACAATCGTTACACGTCCGAGGAACTTGCTCAGCTGGTCAACCTGTCCCCCACCGCCTGTCAACGGCGACTAAGGAAGTTGAGGGAAGAGGGCGTGATCGAGGCTGACGTGTCAATCGTGTCACCGAAAGCAGTCGGCAGGCAGCTTACGATGATCGTCTTAGTTTCCCTGGAGCGTGAGCGAGCGGACATCGTTGACCGTTTCAAGGCATCGATCCGCAAAACCAGCGAGGTGATGATCGGTTACTACATCACTGGAGACGCCGACTTCATTCTCGTTGTTACAGCGGTGGACATGGAGGGATACGAGCAGTTTACACGAAGGTTCTTCTACGAAAACCCAGACATCAAAGGCTTCAAGACAATGGTGGTGATGGATCGCGTCAAGGCAAGCTTCGCGTTCCCCATCGGGGAATGAAGTGAACGTCACCGCGCTGGCGCGATGGCCAATCCGGCATCGCGATCACATCAGTGACGTCCCTGATGGCACGTGACCATGAACTCAGAGGTTGTAGTCTGGCAGGCAGCGACTGGACCGACAGCCGAAAAGACGACGAGCACGCGCAGTTTCGAGCCACCGCCTAATCGAAACTAACGAAAGGTACCTGAATGTTGACGATGGCTAACGGTCCGATTGGAATGCTAAGTCTGGACGAACCCGCCTGCCCAAGTCCGCCGCGGACTTGGGGCGAAGATCCTCATGAATTTGCAGTCGGTTTGGTGAAGAAGACGGTAGTTGGGGTGTCGGTCCCTGACATCATCTACGAACGGGATCATGTACGCGGGGCATTCATCGAGGCCGCGCGGGCCCTGGCTGCGCAGGGATGTTCCGCGATCACTAGCAACTGCGGATATTCGGTCCTTTACCAGAAGGACGTGATCGAGGCCACCCGGTTGCCGACGGTCTTGTCGAGTCTCCTGCTGCTCCCGGCCGTGGTCGCAGCGCTGCCGCCCGACTACCAGATTGGCATCATATGCTATGACTCAACTTGTCTATCCGATGAGCACTTGAATGCAAGTTGGCCACAGGCCCAAAGGTCGCGTCTAAACATTGTCGGGATCGAGGGCACCGAAGCATGGTCCAAGAGCAACTCAAGCGATGCTGTTTATGAGTGGCCTTTGTTCGCGAAGGCAGTTGAAAACTGTGTCAAGGTGCTCATGCGGGCGGAGCGACCGACTGGTGCCGTCATAATCGAATGCTGCGCGTTCGGATCTTTCGTGCCCATGATCAAGGCACGTATGGGAGTTCCCACATGCGATATCTATGACGCCGCCAAACTACTTTTAGGGATGCAGCCTGGGGCATCATAAAGTTTTGAAAGCGGGAGCTGTTCTGAGACCTCATTGGCATAGTCGTTATAGCCGCATCGATGCCAGTAAGGCCGCTTCTGTGACGGACGCGACCGTCCACGCTGGAAGCCTGCGAGACTCGCTATCTTCGCCCATAGCAGCCCGAGCATGATGAGATCGAGCTCATTTTTCGGACGCTTGCCCATTCGAGCACTACCCGCTCCCACACAGAGTCTGCATGGCCGCAGTAGCGTGCCACGAGAAGAAAGGACATCATATGCCAATCGAAAAAGGTAATCAGGCGTTTCCTCGCGAAGAATATCTCCGCCGCCTCCAGGCTGTTAAAGGCAAGATGGCTGAGCGAGGTGTTAAAAGGCTGATCGTGACGCAGCCTTCAAACATTACCTATTTATCCGGCTATACCGCCCTGTCTGCGTATGTTCCTCAGGCGTTGGTTGTATCAGCCGAGATCGAAGAGCCCGTGTTTATCCTTAGGCGTAGTGATGCGCCTGCCGCGCTCTATCAGTGCTTCTTTAGCAGATCAAACACCATCGGCTATCCGGAGACGCTGGTCGGTAGCCCCGATCACGATGGCTACGACTTCGTCATTGATCACCTTCTTGAGGCGGGCGGGGAGAACAGCAGCGTCGGGCTCGAGGTCAATCACCTTTCGGCGCAGGACGTTCAGAAGTTTCACAGAAGACTATCGTCGGCGAGCATCGTCGATTGCTCCGATCTCGTCACCTGGACTCGGCTGATCAAGTCGGATCTGGAAATCACTTACATGCGGGAGGCGGCGACCATCGCAGACGCGGCGATGGCACGTGCCATCGAGTTCATCAGACCGGGAGTTCGAGAGGCTGACGCTGCGGCCGAAATTCTGGCGGCGCTAGCGCGTGGCGTGAACGGTAAAGCTGGGACGATGGTGCCGACCATCAATATGTGCACTAGTCCCTTGACCGGTACCCCCCATATTGCTTGGAGTGACGGCGAGTTTCAACACGGCTCGCAAGTAAACCTGGAACTGGGAGGCACCCGTTTCGGCTATACCGCCGCCTTGATGCGGACCATGATCATCGGAGAGCCTTCCGATCGGCTTAAACGAATGCACGAGGCAGAAGTCGCGGGCCTCGAAGCGGCACTGGCAGCAGCGAGACCCGGAAACACCTGTCATGACGTCGCAAATGCGTTTTATACTGAACTGAAGAAGTTCCGCTTCGAAAAAGATTCTCGTTGCGGCTATCCGATCGGCATTGATTGGCTGGAACCCAGCGCAAGTCTACAGCTCGGGGATCAAACTCTTCTGGAGCGCAACATGACATTCCACTTGATGCTCGGAAATTGGGTCGACGAGGATTTTGGCTACGTGATCAGCGAATCGTTTCGTGTAACCGGTTCCACCGCCGAAGTTCTTACGACCACACCTCGGTCCCTATTTCAGATCTAGGGATCGAAAACATAAAGCTCCTGCAGGCTCTACGGGGCTAGGTGCCGTGCCTGCGCCTAAACCGTGTGCGCGGAGCTGTAGGCTGATCAAGGAATCACAAATAACTGGGAGATGCACGTGCACAAAATTGACACCTTCAACAGCTTAGCAAAAGACGTGATCGCCTGGCGTCGCCATCTGCATCAATACCCTGAGCTGGGTTATCGATTGCACGAGACTGCCCGTTTTGTAGCGGGCAAGCTCAAATCCTTTGGCGTCGATCAGATTGAAACGGGAATTGCAGAGACAGGGATCGTCGCAGCGATTAAAGGTAAGCTTGGGGACGGTCCGACGATCGGACTACGCGCGGATATGGACGCGTTGCCAATATCAGAGGCCTCCAACAAGCCGTGGACATCTCGAACGGCTGGTTTGATGCATGCGTGTGGCCACGACGGTCATACCGCGATGTTGCTGGGAGCAGCAAAGCACTTGACGGAAACGCGAGATTTCAGAGGACGTGTCGCCTTCATCTTCCAACCTGCCGAAGAAGATGGGCGAGGCGCTCTCAGGATGGTCGAGGAAGGAGTGATGGATCGTTTCAACGTTTCGCGCGTGTTCGGTATGCATAACGAGCCAGGCATCGAAGTCGGAAAGTTTGGCATCTGTTATGGAACGATTATGGCTGCTCTGGACGAATTCGATATCATTGTCACGGGCAAAGGCGGCCATGCTGCGGAACCCCACAGGTGCATCGACCCAGTAGTGATAGCTGCACAGGTTATTCTCGGTCTCCAGACCCTGGTATCTCGCAACACAAACCCTCTGGATTCGCTGGTTATCTCCGTCACGACACAAAATGCGGGCGGGGCTTACAACATTATCCCTGAACGGGTTCAACTGTCCGGGACCGTTCGTACCCTTCGCTCAGACCTGCGGGACTTCGCAGAACTACGCATCCATCAGGTTGCTCAGGCCATTGCACATGGATTTGGGGGACAGATCGAGTTTAAGTATCGGCGTCTTGAACCGGTGACAAGAAACCACCGTGAGGAAACCAGTTTGGCCATCGAAGTAGCTCGAAACTTGGTGGGTGAGGATGCCGTCGACGACAAGTTCCCGCCGTCTATGGGAACGGAGGACTTCTGCTATATGTCCGAAGCCCGGCCCGCTGCATACATCCTCCTTGGTAACGGCGAGACGGCAGCGCTCCATAATCCGAGCTACGACTTTAACGACGAAGCCGTGCGTTACGGAGTTGCTTATTGGGTTGACCTTGTGGAAAAGGCGCTGGCTGCGTAACGACGTTCTGCACGCGCGTGCCTGGGAATAAAAGGTTACGGCTCGGATGGACCGCCCGGTCTTTCGCCCCAAGGCTGGTTAGCGGTGATCCTCACGGTTCGCCGCTCGTACCGCGCTGACATAAGTTCGAAGAGCACACCTGGTTCGGCTGGGTCCTTGGCGGCGCAGGTGAGATCGTCGAGGATCACTGATCGGACTTGTCGAGTTTGGTGATGGCGGTTCGAGCTCCACGATCCAAGCTGCGTCTGCCATAACAGCTTTGCATAATTCCTGTGTGAGCGTTGATGTTTCTGCTGCAAAAAACTTTGTTCCTTGGAATACGCTTAACTTGGTTCGGAGCGAATGCTGGACTTCGATGAGGTAACACCTTGCCTTGGTGCAGACCCCGCGGCAACGACCTTCACTGAAGAAGAGAAAAATAAAGAGGCTCGAATGCAATTTTCCGTAGAAAATATGTCGCTTTCGCTTTCCTCTATGGGTACGCGCCGCAATATTTCCGTCTATCGCTTTGGAACTGGTCGCCCCGGGCCAAAGATCTACTTACAAGCTGGGCTGCATGCCGACGAACGCCCGGGATGGTGATTTTGCATCATCGTGTCAGGCAGCTTGAAGAAAGGAATGATGAGCCCGTCGGTGAAATTGTGATAGTGCCCTGCGCTAATCCACTTGGTCTCTCTCAAAGATTTCAAAGCATACCACGCGGGTCGGTCCGACCTTGGTGTCCGGGGAATTTCAATGGATGCCAGCGCCGGCAGCAGTGCAAGCTCTATGAGGACGAGACTGTGGTCAGCGCCTAGCCGATCCATGAGTTGCGAGTATCGGCCTTATTAACTTGAAGGAATGATTATACATGGTTGACCTCGGCGCTGTTCAGGATGCACGCAACCGCATCATGGGGCATATTCTCCCGACACCATTCGTCCGATCATCGACTCTGTCGGATATTTGCGGCGGGCCGGTAGGTCTGAAACTTGAGCATCTGCAAACGACAGGCAGCTTCAAGATCCGCGGTGCGACCAACGCCATCCTCAAACTCACCGAAGCCGAGCAAGCACGTGGTGTCATCGCTGTCTCGACTGGTAATCATGGTCGGGCGCTGGCTTATGCAGCCCGCGCCGTGGGTTCGAGGGCGACGATCTGCATGTCGCGGCTGGTGCCAGACAATAAGGTTTCCGAAATACGACGTCTCGGCGCAGATGTGCGAATTGTCGGAAAATCGCAGGACGAAGCGCAGGAGGAAGTCGATCGGCTAGTGCAAAAAGAAGGGCTCGTTTTGCTACCGCCATTCGACCATCCACATATCATTGCTGGACAGGGGACGATTGGCCTGGAGATCGTCGAAGCTATGCCCCACGTCGAAACCGTGGTCGTGCCGGTCTCCGGCGGCGGACTGGCTGCCGGTTTAGCGGCGGCGGTCAAATCTATGCGGCCGCAAGCGAAAGTCATCGGGGTTAGCATGGAGCGCGGTGCGGCGATGAAGGCCAGCCTCGACGCTGGCCAGCCTGTTCTTGTGGAGGAAAAGCCGACACTTGCTGACGCCCTAGGCGGAGGCATTGGGCTCGACAACGAACTGACGTTCACCATGTGTCGAGATCTTCTGGATGACTTTGTATTGCTGAACGAGGACGAGATCGCGGCGGGTGTTCGACATGCTTACCTGAAGGAACGTGAAATCATAGAGGGTTCGGGGGCCGTCGGGATTGCGGCACTGCTCGCGCGCAAGATCGCCGCAGTGAGCGGTCCGACCGCGGTTGTTGTTTCAGGCTGCAATATCGATATGGACCTTCATCGCCGGATCATTTGTGAAATGAGTAATCCGCTTGGCGGAGAAATCTGATGCCGATAATTAAGATCTTGGCAGAGCGCGAACTCAGGGAAATCGTGCCGCTCGACCTTGTCGCAGTGGAATGCGTAGAGCGTGCATTTCATTCGCTTGCGACGAAGACAGTCGCAATGCCACCCATCCTGCGCCTCGATGTCAAGGAGCATAGAGGTGAAGTCGATGTCAAAACGGCGTACGTTCAGGACCTCGACGGCTTTGCCGTTAAGATCAGCCCCGGCTTCTTCAACAATCCGAAGCTCGGTCTACCGAGCACGAACGGCTTGATGGTGCTGCTTTCCAGCAAAACGGGTTTGTTGCAAGCGCTATTGCTGGACAATGGTTATTTGACCAACGTTCGCACCGCTGCTGCAGGCGCGGTTGCGGCAAAGTATCTGGCGCGCGAGGATGCTTCCATCGCGGCAATCTTGGGTGCCGGAATTCAGGCTAGATTGCAGTTGAAGGCGCTCATGCTAGTTCGGTCCATTCGAGAGGCTCGCATTTGGGCACGCAACGGGTCTCAGGCCAAAGCCCTCGCGCGGGACCTGTCCACTGAATTGGGAATTGCTGTAACCGCCTCTGCGGAACCAATCCTAGCCGTGGCTGGCTCCGATATCGTCGTCACCACAACGCCGGCTAATCAACCCATCCTGCGTGCTGGGTGGTTGGAACCCGGACAGCACATCACAGCTATGGGATCGGACGCCGAACACAAGAATGAGGTTGACCCGAAAGCGATTGCTAGGGCGGATCTCTATGTCGCCGATAGCCTCAGGCAGACACGCGCTCTCGGTGAACTACATCATGCTGTTGTAGCCGGCATTGTCGCATCCGACGCAAGCTTCCCGGAGCTTGGCGAAATTATCGCCGGGACCAAAACGGGCCGCTTGAGCGAGAAACAAATCACCATCGTAGATCTCACCGGTACTGGTATCCAGGACACTGCAATTGCCACGCTTGCCTTAGAACGAGCAGAGGCCGCAGGGGCTGGATCGTTGTTCGAAAGCTGAGCACTGGAAAGATGGGAGGTGAAGCCGCGACGTGGTCGCGGCCAGAGAGTCCACCGATGAGCGCCCGCCTTGACGGTCGCGCTGCATCATTAGAGGTAGGTAGCATACACCTACATTCGTCTTCGCAACTGCGTCTCGCTCTGCGGGCGATAGCGTCGAACTGGGTCTTGTCGAGTCAAAAATCCTCATCTCATCAGAGTGGTGACGAAAATAGTCTTCCCCTTCTGATCCTGCGTAACACTGCGAGGTAAAGGGTTATTTGAAGCAATCCTGCGGTAACGCCCACATTTCCGCATAAAATCTCTCTGGTCACGAGAGTATCCTTCGTGTGGTGTGGATCGTTACCGGTCCCAGATGAAAATTTTGAACGGCATCATCGGCATGTCGGAGGCTAAGTTCGAAAGGGAGTATCGTGGGTATTGATATTAAGGACATCAGCGAGAAGGACCGCAACTCGGTCCTGCATCCTTTCACGCAGCTGAAAGACTTTGCCAGCGGCAAGCTTGGTGAACCGACGATCGTCGAGACCGGCAAGGGCATCCGCATCCAGGATGCCCACGGCAACCAGTTGATCGACGGTTTTGCCGGCCTCTATTGCGTCAACGTCGGCTACGGTCGCACCGAGGTCGCCGAGGCGATCTCGCGTCAGGCCTATCGCCTAGCCTACTACCATTCCTACGCCGCGCATACGACCGATGAGCTCGCGATCCTGTCCGACCGGCTGGTGAAGACGGCGCCGGGCAAGATGAGCAAGGTGTTCTATGGCCTGTCCGGTTCGGACGCCAACGAAACACAGGCCAAGCTCGTCTGGTACTACAACAACCTGCGTGGCAAGCCGACGAAGAAGAAGATCATCTCGCGTGAACGCGGCTATCACGGCTGCAGCGTGGTATCCGGCTCGATGACCGGCATGAGCTTCTACCACGACCATATGGATCTGCCGCTGCCGCAGATCGATCACACCGGTGTTCCGCATCACTACTGGGGGGCCAACCCCGGCGAAACCGAACGCGAATTCTCCGCACGCCGTGCTGCCGAGCTCGACGAGATGATCGAGACGCTTGGCCCGGATAATGTCGGCGCTTTCATCGCCGAGCCAGTGCTTGGCACCGGTGGCATCACGCCGCCGCCGGAAGGATATTGGCAAGCGATCCAGGCCGTGCTGAAGAAGCACGACGTCCTTTTGATCGCCGATGAAGTCATCACTGGCTTTGGCCGTACCGGCTCGATGTTCGGTTCGCAGCATTACGGCATCGAGCCGGATCTGATCACGGTCGCCAAGGGTCTCACCTCGGCCTACTTCCCGCTCTCTGCCGCGATTGTCGGTGAGAAGGTCTACAAGGTCATGGAGGAGGGGGCTGACAAGGTCGGCGCCTTCTCGCACGGCTACACCTATTCGGGCCACCCGATCGGCGCGGCCGCCGCAAACGCGGTGCTCGATATCGTCGAGAAGGAAGACCTGCCGGGCAACGCCCGCGAAGTCGGCGCCTATTTCCAGGCCCAGCTCAAGGAAAAGTTCGCACAGTTGCCGATCGTCGGTGAAGTGCGTGGCGTTGGCTTGATGGGCGCCATCGAATTCGTCGGAGATCGTGAGAACAAGAAGCGCTTCGATGTCTCGTTGAAGGTCGGCGCGCGCGTCTCCAAGGCCGCCCGCGACCGTGGTCTTATCGCCCGTGCCATGCCGCACGGCGACATCCTCGGCTTTGCACCGCCGCTCGTCACCACCAAGGCGGAGATCGATGAGATCGTCTCCATCGCCGAAAAGGCCGTGCGCTTTGTGATGGACGACCTCGTCCGCAACGGCCAGAAGATCTGACGGGCAAGCGGTCGGCGAGGTCCGGCCGGCGCACCCAATAGCATCCACGAAATTGAGAGTAGGGCAGGGAATTCTCCTTGCCCTGGCTGAGAAACTCTGCCCGTCGCACAGATGGCGCATCATCACGCAAGAGGAAGCCGGCCTATGACCGCTGCCAAACTTCATGTCACCACCAGCTTGGCGCCGATCACTGTTCACAGCCCCTACGACGGGTCTGTCTTGGGAACGGTTGACGCGACCGCTGCAAGCGAAATCAACGAACTCCTGGCTCGTGCCCATCGGGGCGCCGCGCTGTCCAGCAAGCTGCCGAGACACCAGCGCGCCAGCATTCTGCAAGGTGCTGCGCAGATCATCGAAAGCCGCCGTGAAGCGTTTGCCGAAACCATCGTGCGCGAAGCAGGCAAGACGATCGTTCAGGCGCGCAAGGAAGTGCTTCGCTGCGTCAACACGCTAAAGCTGTCTGCCGAAGAGGCAAAGCGCAATGCCGGCGAGATCTTGCCGTTTGATGCTTACGTCGGATCGGAACAGCGCCAGGGCTGGTTCACGCGCGAGCCGCTCGGCATCATCACCGCCATTACCCCCTACAACGATCCGCTGAACCTTGTCGCCCATAAGCTTGGTCCGGCGATTGCCGGCGGCAACGCCGTGCTGCTGAAGCCGTCGAACTTGACGCCGTTCTCCTCGATCAACCTTGTCGACGCTTTGGTTAAAGCTGGCTTGCCACCGGAGATCATTACCGTCGTTCACGGTGATCGAGAAATCGTCACGGCCCTGGTCTCTGCGCGGGATGTGCGCATGGTGTCGTTTACCGGTGGGTTTGCCACGGGAGAAGCGATCAGCCGCAAAGCCGGCCTCAAGAAACTCGCGATGGAGCTTGGCGGCAATGCGCCAGTCATCGTCATGAACGACTGCGACTTCGAGAAGGCGGTTGAAGGCTGCGTCTCCGGGGCTTTCTGGGCTGCAGGCCAGAATTGCATCGGCGCCCAGCGTGTTCTTGTGCAGGCCGAGCTCTACGAGCGATTCCGCGATGCTTTCGTGGCAGCGACGAACAAGCTCACGGCCGGCGATCCGCTGCGAGAGGACGCGGATGTCGGCCCGATGATCTCCAAGGAGGTGGCCGAACGCACCGAAGCAGCCGTCAACGACGCTATTGCCGCCGGGGCAAAGCTACTCTGCGGTCACAAGCGCGAGGGGTCGCTTTATCACCCGACGGTGCTGGAAGACACGCCGGTGACCTGCCGCCTGTGGCGCGAGGAAGTGTTTGCGCCTGTCGTCATGCTTGCGCCGTTTGCCACGCTCGATGACGCGGTCGAACTGGCCAATGAACCGGACTACAGCCTGCATGCCGGCATCTTCACCAGCAACCTCAATGTCGCACTGGAAACCGCAAATCGGATCGAAGCTGGCGGGGTGATGATCAACGATAGCTCGGACTATCGTTTCGATGCCATGCCCTTCGGCGGCTCCAAATACGGGTCGATGGGCCGAGAAGGTGTTCGCTTTGCCTACGAGGAAATGACCCAGCCGAAGGTTGTTTGCATCAACCGAGGATAGCCTCCTGCGATTTCAGCTCCGTTGGCCTCCCAAGCCGCTGTGGCTGTCGTCGAACTCAGTTCGGCGGCAGCCACTCTGTGAGCCTTCGCTATACGCATTCGGTAGTCGAGCTCAAGGTGTTATTTTGCGAGACGCAGGCAATGAAAGCGACCGAAATCGGAGGCACCGGAACCGCTGCTGCGTCCACATCAACTTTCTGGCTGGTCATACGGGCCACTGTCCCAGCTTCGGTGGCGATCCAACCATGCGGATCATGCTGAGGGAGATCAAAGATTGATGGAGAAACGCGAATGCAACATTGGCTGGATAAGCTGACCGATCTCGCCGCCATTCCCGGTGACGAACACATGATAAAGCAAGCACTGGAGACAGTTACCGAGAAAAGCGGTTTCGGCGGCTACGCTTACCTCAACATCCAGCCGAGCCACTCGAGTGCGGTCTCAAACTATCACCCTGAGTGGCAAGCCGAATACTTCCGGCGCAAGTTCAACAAGCTAGACCCGGTTATCAAGCGTGCGTTGACATTGAAGCACGCCTTCGTCTGGAGCGGTGAATGGGACAGACCGCGCCTTTCTCGGGACGAGCAGTCATTCTTCTCGCTCGCGGCGGACTTCGGCGTACGATCGGGCATCACCATTCCTGTCCGGATCGCCCATGGAGCGCTTGCCGTATTCACACTGGCCTCGTCGAAGGAGGCAATTGACTTCGATCGTGAGATTGATCCGGTCGCGGCGGCTGCGGCCGTCGCGCAGTTGCATACGCGGATTCAATTCTCCGAGCGGATCTCCTTGCTGCCGTCAGCGAGCACGGCCAGGGCGACATAGACGGCTTTGTTGCGTACGAAGCCCTCGTCTCTGATCTTGACCCGGATGGCGTCGAAAAACACGAGGGGGTAGCAAAGCTCGA
>Ga0228710_1007644_pt1 | contig 15857 bp, 11 predicted proteins | sample MedpolnodulmetaG_FD_177995 | JGI IMG/M metagenome (GOLD analysis project Ga0228710, IMG submission 177995) | Root nodule microbial communities from Medicago polymorpha collected in Santa Monica, California, United States - pink nodules | ecosystem: Host-associated > Plants > Roots > Nodule... | reverse complement strand
AAGCCATGATGTCTCAATGATCTTGTGTCTTCCTTCAATCCTTGTGCTCCTTGCTCTTTAGGTTCTCTCTGTATTTTCCCCTGTTTTCTCTCTTCCTCCAGTGGCCTAAACTATCCTCTAATGATTCTTTCCCTTTGAAATGAACAAATGAGCTTTTATATGGCCTGTTCTGCCTGAACTCGCCTCCCAAGTAGAAACGCTCGCCATGGTGAGTAGTGGTTTCTTCACCAGTGGGTTTGTGCCACGTCAGCTCTGAGGGTTAGACCGCCTTACTCGCCTCACAAGTAAACTTACTCGCCATGGCGAGTAAACTGGTAATTCTGCCTATTTTGTTCCTTTGATCTTCGAAAAGTTGTCCTTTGCATTTCTTCATGTTTTCTTGCTTCTAGAGTGTTTCGGCGTGTATTTTCCTACAAAGAGTTGGCGTTAGATGTGAAAAGCATAATTGAGTGATTCTTCAGTATTTGTGAGCTTTTCGCAGGATAACTTGCAAACCAAGTAATCAAAGTGCCTAAAATGTACAGTCTATTTAACTCCTTTTTGACACTTATCAATGGTAACCTTGTATTAGATTCGCGAAGGAACCAGGTTACTATGCCTCGTGTGATTGATACCCACTCCTTAGTACTTTCGAGTGATCATATGACCCTCTTGGGTAGGTCTATTTCGCTATTCTTATTCTCTGTTTGACTCATACCTTTTGCTAATGTCTTGCTCGTGTCTCTTTATGCAGGAAAGATGTCTCACATTCGTTCCTTGGTGAACAAGGCTGGCCAGAAAGTCACCGGCCAGAGTAGTGGCAACAGAAAAAGGAGCGAGCAACGGAGCCAGACGACAGATGCCTGGTTCCCTATACGTGTGCATGACGACCCTGCGGAAGAGGAAGAAGTTCCTCTTAAGAGGAAAAAGACTGCTTTGCTTGACAAGGGTGAGCAGGCTCATACTCAAGTTCTGGCCTCTTCCAAGGACGCTTCTTCTGCTGGCAAAGGTTTGTTTCAGCTTACCAAGGTGTGGTCTGAGTCCAGCAGCATTGGTTCCCAAGCTTCACTTTACTTGAGTGATTCTGAACTAAAGGCGATCCGTGATCTGGGAGTTGCTGGTCGGTCCCGAGCAGTGACAAAGGGAGTCATTAGTGCGATGAGGGCCTAGGAGGTGGCAGTGTATATAAACAACTCCTCCATGGAAGAAGTGGTGCGTTCTGACGCCCTTACCCGCGAGAGGGGTGAAATGGCTAAGAGGATGGCCGATCTGGAAGCTGAGTTGGCAGCCGTGAAGAAGGCTGACTTGGAGAAGGATAAGATGATTGCTTTCCTGGAGAAGAAGGCAGATTCGGCGTCCCGATGCTACAACGAGCTGAGGGAGGTCCGTGCTAAGTTTGTTGCGGAGAAGAGAGTGCTCGAGGATGCTCTCTGCGATGCTTCCCTTCCTGGGGAGGATGAGACTGAGGACATTGTTGTGCTAGCCCGTCCTTCCCTTGTTTACAGGATCGAGGAGTTAGAGAGGAACGTGGTAGGTGCTGCTCGCCATGGATTTGACAATGTTGTGGACCAACTCAAGGTGGTGAACCCTGGTGTGGAATCCCGTGTGGATGGAATCCATTTTTTGAAGTATGTTGAAGATGGGAAAATTGTTTCTTCCCAGAATGATGGTGGGCATGTTTGAAACGCCCGGGCCTATACGACTTTGTAATCTTTTGACAATCTTCGTTTTGTAACTGGCCTACGTGCCACTGACATTGTGTGATCCCTCGTGGCCTGCAACTTTGAATACTTTGTTTGATGTTCTTATCATACTTGCTCAAAAATGTTTGCTTTATTTTCAAGTACGATGTTTCGAACTGAGTGCTTATTGCGTGAGGCTTTTTATACTGTTTGAAGTATTCTCGAGAGCAAATTGTTGATCTTGTGTGTTTATAAAGTAACAATTTGTATGCTTTGATGTCTTTTCTTCTTTCGGTGATTGTTCTGGTGAGTTAAGCGACCTTTGAAGCAAAGATGAGTTCGCTCCGGCGGTATGGTCTACCCCCCGCAGTCGTTTGTTTTGATGAAATAAATCAACGACTGAAGAGTTTTACATGTTCGTCGTCAATTTAGGACTTTAACTCGTTGTTTTGAATTAAAGTTTTGCCTTTCCTCCCCAGGTATCGTTGCTCAGTCCGAACGTATACTTTCTGCGTTGTTTGCAAAGGGAAATTCGGGCATGAGAGTTCTAACTTTTACGCGGGTTATTTGTTAGAAGCATTTCACATCCAAGAGATTGTTTATCTGAATGTGTGTCCAAAGTTGTTTTCGGACAAGGAACAACGGATGAACGAAAAAACCAATTTAAGTTCAACTCACTGAGGCGTGAATCACCCATCGCGAGCTGAGGTTCTACCTAACATGCCGAGCAGTGATGCCGCAGTTGGTAGCGAACATACTGAGGAATACGTGTATTTGTTGTGTAGATTTCACTTATCCTTTATGTTTTTGGATTTGGAGTGGCTCGACTTTCCTCCTCCGTTGTAGTTGCTCGTTATTTGGAGAGCATGAAGTTCGTTGTATTGAACTAAGTATATACACTAGAGTTATTTGGCTGTGTTTGCCATCTAAGTGTGATACCTTTTGAGTTTTTCGGCATTCCAAGTTCTTGGAATTGTGCCTTTGTTAAGGTCTTCGAGTCCGTAAGCTCCCGTCCCGGTTTTCATTCGAACTCTGTAGGGTCCCTCCCAGTTGGCGGCGAGTTTTCCCTCTTCAGAGTCCTTCTGATTCCGTCGGAGGATGAGGTCACCAACTTCGAATTCTCGTTTTATGACCTTTTTGCTGTGGCGAGCGGCTATTTTTTGTTTTAGCGTTGTTTCTCACAAAGCTGCTTCACTTCTGACTTCGTCAACAAATTCGAGGTCTTCGCGTCAGTTGACCGTGTTGGTTGGGAAGTCAATGTCAGCGTTTGTTCGCCAAGTGAGTTCAGTGAGCTCAATGGGAATGACCGCTTCTATCCCATACGTGAGTCGAAAAGGTGACTCGCCGGTAGTGGAGTGGGGAGTAGTTCTATAGGCCCAAAGGACTGTGTGCAACTAGCCCACCTGGTTTTGGCTGTCTCCAGCCTTCTTCGTATTCCCCGCAAGATGACCCTGTTCGCTGCTTCGGCGAGGCCGTTAGCTTGAGGGTGTTCTACGGAGGTGAAACTTTGTTTGATGCCGATGTTTCTCAGGTAGTCCTGGAACTTCTGATCAATGAATTGAGTTCCATTGTCGGATATCACTAGGGCCGGTACTCCGAATCTTGCTAGGATGTTCCTTTTGAAGAAACAAAGTGAGACATGGTTGAAGTGCAACGTGGATGCCGCGTTTCATGATCGTAGCCATATTACATCTTTTGGATATTGTGTTAGAGACTCCCACGGGCAATTTATTCGGGCTCAAACGAAATGGTAGCGGGCAAATATGACAGTATTGGAGGGGGAGGCAATAGCCTTACTCGAGGCTCTTCACTTTGCTGATGCGAACAGATGGAATCGGGTTATCTTCAAGTCCGACTCATCTACTCTAGTGCAAGCTCTATCGTCTCCGAGTGATGGTAATTCAGAATTCTATGCTATTGTTTCTAGTATTATTTATCAGTTATATTTACATTCCAACTTCAAGGTGAAGTTTGTTAGGAGACAAGCGAACATGATTGCTCATACTTTAGCTAGGGCGGCCTGTTCTTGGGCTAGCCACCGTATTTTTTATTCTTATCCTTCTTGTATTGAACATTGGTTGATTAATGATAATAGTTAACTTTGCTTCGGTCAAAAAGAAATATAGTGTTTGTTAGTTTAGTTTTTTAATTTTCTTATTTCCTTTTGTTACTTGATTTGGATATGATAATATTTAATTGTGAATTTGGAGAAGAGGATAAATGAGACTTCTATTTATGAATTAAGTATAATATATTAAAAAAATGAAAACTAAAATATATTTAAATAGTCTAAATTTAGAGTTTTTATGTAAATATTAATAATATAGAACATGAAGTAAAAGTTCAATTCATTTTTATTCAAATATTTTCAATTGAATATGGAAGATTGTATCTCACATAAAAACTATATTTTAGTTTATAAAGGTGAAGACAAGTGTCTACCAATTTTTCGTATAAAAACAATCATTCGAATACTTTAACTTTAAATTGTTTCATACGATCAATATTAGTTTGTTTTTAATAGAAATTTAAGATTTGATCTTATCCCTCAGAATTTCAAGGAAAAAAGACCATTAATATAATTGAATTCAATGGCAAGTAAGTAAAACATATCAAATATTTTTCGAATTAGATATCTAACTTGAATCATGTTTATCAAATTTTAATTTTAAACTTAATCTAGAATTGAAAATTTTCTTTTAACTTTGAAATCTAGCTATTACAAACTCTAATTAAAGAAATGATGAAAACAAAAGGAATATATAATTAAGTTTAAATTAAAAAATGATTATTATATAAATCATATACAATTGATTTTTCTTCATTATCATGTATTGAATATGACTTTTGAAGTCATGTATATCACCCAACAATAGAAACAATCAACTAGCATGAATGACAAAAATCATTCTTCTTAATTCTTCATGTATTAAATATTCTCCTAATCATACATGTCATGGTATAAATATTATATATGTTATAAATACAAAATGATTATAAATTATGATCTCTATTACATTTATGTATCTACAATCTATCAAATATCTGAACTTTTTCATAATAATCGCTTAAATTTTGTAATCTTCAATTATTTTTTGATAAATTATAAATTCAAGTAGTTACCACTATGAACTTAGATGAGGAACATCGTAAAAATTGGTAATTGCTTTAATCTATTATTTCTTTTCATCCACTCTTTTGTATTTTACTCTTTTCTATCATTTTTAACACATGTGTAAAAATAAAATACATTTGTGCAAACACGCCTTTAACAAAATGCATCATTAAAAATAACTTCAAACTTTTAATTTTAAAACATACATCATGATGTAGTTTGCTTAAGAAAAAGGATTCAACAAAAATAAATTTAAACCATTAACTACAATTGACTTGATTGAATGGAAAAAATTTATATATGTAGGTGGTTAAAGGGAAACTGGGTCTCATTTGCACGTATTATAGTCTCGAATACTAAAGAGATTGTGCTAAAATCATATTTCATATGTTTTTTAAACTCAACATATTTATTTTAATAAAAAATCTGTTTTGTATCTAGCACCAAAATGCTAAATATAATATGCATCCTTCGTATATGGTTAAATTAAATAATGAAACTATAATTATTCAAATTAAATTATAAAGAATAGATTATTTGTAAAAGGGATTAAGATGAATATATTTTTCTGAGAAAAGATGAATAATTATTATTATTAGTCTAAAAACTACGTTGTCATGAAGTGTTTAAATGATAGATATGAAAAATGAGTCATTTAATTAATTAATTTTTTAAAACTGAGTTATTTCCTTCTATTTTCATTAAATAAAATAATTTTATTGACTCAAGTTAGAATATAATTTTGATAATATCTAATTATAATTCATAATTTTTTCTTTCTAAAATTCAAAAATGTATTAAAAAGGTAAACAAAAAGAGGAGATATAAACTTAACTAAGAAAATATATTAAAAGAATTTTTTATTTTTTATTTTTTTGAGAGGAGAAGAAGTTTTTATTAATTTCTATTGATTTCAAATAGAGATGAATGACACACTATTTATGTCAAAAGTAATTTTTTGTAATATCCCGCTTAATGACTTCGTAATGTTTTATCTGTTAGTGTTAGAATACGCTCGTTTAAGGCATAAGGGTATTATGGGGATTGCACATGTAGAGTATTTAAGAGTTTTAGGACTTGAGAGATTCATTTGTTTCATAACTTCCTCTCTCTGAGAGTAGAAAATCAGAAACTTTCCTCTTCCCTCTCTCTAAGCTTGCGCTCCCTCCCTCCTCTCTTGCTACTCCAAACCAAATTCTGATCTGTGTTGAGGAATCATGATGCATGTTGGTGAATCTTAAACTTTGAGTTGGCAATGGATTAAAACTAGAAGCTTAGCCCTTTTACTTACTCTCAAGGCTTGATTGAGGCTTAATGTTAGATGCTTGAAGCAAGGGTTTTGTCTAAGTGAGCTGGTACCATCAGAGCAGCAGAATTCAAGTGAGTTCTTAGTTAGAACTTCCCTCCCATGGGTTTAGGTCCTAATGGTGTGAGTTGTTGATGAATGATAAAGTATGTATGCACCTTTTTATGAACAATTGTTGCTTGATTTGTGTTTATTGTGCCATGCATTTTACTTTCCATTGATTCTATACATTTCTGGATGTTTAGGGTTCATTAGGATGTCTAGAATTGAGGTTAAGATGTTAAAATGATAAATTCTGCATTATGTCCTGAAGAAATTCCCTGATGGCGAATTTGTCTGGCTGATAGCGAAAATTTTCCAGGAACTCCAGCAACATTTCGCCATTAGCGAAATTGCCAGTAGCTGCCTCAGGTTCATTTCACTAATAGTGAAATTCTCAGGAATTCCTGAGACATTTCACCATTAGCGAAATCAAAACAGACTACTCACTTTGTTTTTTTTAATACGCTTGTTCTGAGTATCAATACGGCACTTGAGACAGCTATGTAACTCTCCTTAACCTAAAACAAAACCCTCAATCTCTATGAGCATAATGTGAAACCCTAACTCTATTTTTTTTTTTGGAAAATGCATGGGACATTTAAACTTCATGCAACAATGAAAGATACTTATGAGGGTTACACGTAGTCATGATTGGGTAGTAATAAGCGTAAGTTTAGGAACCCTAGAGCCTCGACCGAGAACATGTAAGATAGCACGTTCTTAAGACGCATCATGAACATGAAATGTATATGAATATGATAAGATATGTAGGTGTCGTGTCTCTCGCTATCCACGCCAGGGGGATACGACAGGTTCTCGTAAAGGGAACGGGACACGCTCCGCAAGGTAGGCCCGCACGGCACTGAGGGAGTCCGATGTACCTTAGTTAGGGATTCATCGGTCATGTAAGGGAATGTACTCGGGGTTACTCCACCCGATACACTCCGTAATATCAACTCAGATAATTGATTGATACACCATGATATGATATGTTTATGAAATGATACTACATGATACAAGCTTAGCTTCAAGTGAGAACGATCTAGTACCCCGCACGATCGTTTAGGTATGTTTGATTCCACACACGTATAATCAACCAATCGGTTGTATTGTAGACACGTGGTAACCGTAGGTTTCCCCGAAGTTACCACTAGCCTAGGGTTTAGGTAGGACTCACTGAGACGTTATGTCTCATCCCATTCCTTCATTTGTTCAGGTTCACAGGTTACTCGAGGCAAAGGTAAGGAGAAGGCTTCAGATTGATCGTGCTATGTTGGATCCAACTTTTATGTCTCTTTTGTTGATGATATGTTATGCTATATACTTATGTTGTAATGAACCTTGTCGTATGAGTTCGTTCGACTCATTATGTATAAATAATGTAGTATATGACTTAAGTTGACTTATGTATCCGAATCTCGACTTATGTCGTTTTCGTATTGTATAATGAATGTATCCAGTATCAGTTATAACGCACGTGTTGAATATTCTAGACACTTTTACTACGGGCGTTACATTTTTTATCTACTCTATACTCTATATTCACTTGACGATGGAATAATAAGTTTAAAAATATTTTAATAGCCATTTTATTTTTAATAAATAAATATTAAATCAAACTCGTGCAATGCACGGGTTGTATACCTAGTCATTATGTAAATTATACGTTAAGTAGGTAATGTTTAATAGTAGTACTAATAATAATAATAATAATAATAATAATAATAATAATAATAATAATAATAATAATAATAATAATAATAATAATAATAATAATAATAATAATAATAATCCTTCAAAACAAAAAAAAATATTGATCCCCTAAAAAAAATTGATAATATGATAATAAATTGATACATTTAAATATTTCCTTTTTTTTTGGACAGAAACATTTAGATATTTCCTATCAATCGAAAATACTTGAATTCTTTAAATAGAAAAATTACACACTTGAAAATACAGGTCTATAATATTTAAAGGGTAATGTCATCATCATCAATATCAATTTGAATTCCGAAGTGCTATATAGCACGAGATGGAAGCCAACGAGCATAAATAGGAGAAAGCAAAACATAGGGGAGAGAGAATTCAATTAGTTAAAGGAAAGATAAACCGCCAAGGATAGCATTTCATTCGTCAGAATTACTGGTAACAAACAATGTAAACTGAATTTGCCAGCTCAAATATATTAATATCCATAATAACTTGTATGTCATTCAGGTAAAGAATCATTATCATTATTATTATTTAAATGAAAGATAAAAAAAAGAATTAGCATAAGAAAATATAGACATAGACATGGCAATGGTTACATGTTATAATGTAACTCTTAGTGCTTCAAACAATATTTGGATGACTGATGATGTTATGATAAAACGTGTTCCTCTTTTGTGTCTCCAAATTGCTTATAATCTTTTGGTTTCTCGTTTTCTCTTCTTCATCCTCAAGCCTCTTCATGTGCCTCTCATTGTTGCACAAATGTTGGTAAGCATATTCATAATTTATGTTTTTTAGCCAATAAATTTGAATCATCAAATACACATGATACTTATCTTTTTCTGTGTATATATTTACAAGTTTTAATAAAATTTATTTGTTTTTTTTAATATAAAGAATGTGTTGTCAATTCGAGTTGGCACGAGTAATTAAAAACTCATTTAGAGACTTTAGTTTCTTAAGGGCAAGCGTTTGAATCTGCCTGAAGTTGTTAAAATCTCTTAAGGTTCACAATCCTTTTCGAAGAGAAAATTAGAAACATTATATTGATGTGAGCGAACTGCAATCAGATCCATTAACTAAGGTTTTGGTAGCGAGTCTTGTAGATAGGAAGAAAAAAAATGTTATATACTAAAGTTGGCATCTAGGTTCTCTGACGTAGATTAATGATGAGCCAAGTTAATTGGTCAATGTTTTGCGCCCAAAACATGTATCTAAAAAATGTCCTACTCGAGGAGATTTCTTGGCATCTAGGGTTTATTCAGGAGCTACAACGGTCTGAAACTGTTTGCAGTTTTGGATAATAATCCCATGGGATGCTTGCTAGTTTCATTTTATTTATCATTTTATTTATTACTTTTATTTTCCGAATGTCACCCTTATTTATTAAAGTTCTTGCAAGTATATGGCTGACAAATAATAGATGAAGTGCAAAGATATCCTAGTCTCAACATAATAGTTGCCATTGAAAATTGGCTTAAGTAATCATATTCTTAAGAAGTGTGCACATTTCAAATGAGACACATAACATGAGACACAAGGAGTAATTAGTGACATGGAATTTCAACATTAAGAAATTTCTACATTCATACATTTTGATTGCATTGCAAAAATGAGAGGAAAAAACAAGAATTTCTGAACTTTTCTATTATGCAGACTGGTTTTTCTGTTAGTCGAAGTCTCTTGGGATATTTCGACGGGGTAATTGACTTGTTTTACAATCCACGTGGAATCCTAGCTGTTGAAACCATTTCAAACTTGGGAATTATGTACTATGTGTTCCTAAGTGGTTTAGAGATGAATTCAGACACCATCTTAAAATCAAGGAAGAAAGGCACTAGCATCGCAATTGCTGGCATTGTGACATCAATGTTATTTGGTGTTGGATTTCTTACTCTGCAACAAAAACTTCTAGATAAAAAAGAAAAAACTCACCTTAAAGCTTATCTATTTTGGTGTTTAACACTTTCTGTCACAGGCTTCCCCGTCCTTGCTAGAATTCTTGCTAAGCTTAAGCTTTTGTATACAAAGCTTGGAAAGGATACATTAACAGCAGCTATGTTAACTGATGCATATGGTTGGGTTTTGTTTACATTGTTGATTCCTGCTGCTAATAATTGGGGAGAACGTTATTGTCTCTCAGTAATCACCACCTTTTTGTTCATAGCTTTCTGTTTTACTGTGGTGAGACCTATCCTTACTCCAATCATTGAAAACCGAACAAATAAGAACATGTGGCGCAAGTCACATATGTTGGACTTATTTATAGGATTGTTTATTTGTTCGTATATTACGGATTTTCTTGGTACGCATCCTATTGTCGGAGCTTTTGTGTTCGGATTGATTTTGCCTCATGGAAAGTTTGCTGATATGGTTATGGAAATGTCAGATGACTTTGTTACTGGTATCCTGTGTCCTGTTTACTTTGCTGGATTTGGTTTTAAACTCGACTTGCCAGTACTTTGGAAGACACCAAATTCAGTTTTAATGTTGCTTATTATGGTTTTGCTATGCATACCAAAAGTTTTGAGCTCTTTGATTGTCACTTTCTTCTTCGGTATGCCTGCTCGAGATGGAATTTCCATTGGTATGCTTCTCAACACCAAGGGCGTCATGGCCGTCATACTACAAAATATTGCTTGGGACAAAAGGGTAATTTTTAACTACAAGCTTTCTATTTTGCAACAATCATTTTTCATATTTTGTCTTGTGATTTAGAGGTCACGGGTTCAAATCCTAAAAGAGAAAACATCTTTGTTTGCGGGGGTAAGGTTATATACATCGACCCTCTGCAGACTCAAGATGATGGGAGCCTAGTGCACTAGGTTTCCCTTATCTCTCTAGTGATGCATAATTGAAATTAAATGTACTTTTGAATTTTAACTATGTTTGATTTTATTTTTTTTAATTTGCAGTTTTTGGATCCATCTTCTTTCATGGTTATGACGCTTGCTATTATAGTGATGACAGTGATAGTCTCTCCCTTAATAAATGCCATATACAAACCAAAATTCCGATTCATGCAATCGCAATTAAGGACCGTGCAAAAGTTGAGGTTTGATATGGAGCTTCGAGTCGTCGCTTGTGCCCACAATGCTAAACATGCCACTAACATGATCCATGTCCTTGAAGCCATAAATGCTACCAGAATTTCACCGGTACATGTCTCTGCAGTTCACCTTCTTGAACTCACTAGACATGGCACTGCTATTCTTGTTTCCCAGATGGATCATTTAAACAACATGGTAGGCGCAGAAACAACCAACTATGGCGCAAAAGCAGAGTTTGAGATCATAACTACTGCATTTAAAGAATTTGTAGAACAATACAATGCTGTTAGATTTGACACATCAAGCATTGTCTCATCCTATACGACAATCCATGAGGACATCTACAACGTAGCCGAAGAGAAACGCGCGAGCCTAATTCTCCTTCCCTTTCACAAAGAGTACTCAACAGTAGGAGGTTCTCCAGAAATAAGCCACAATGAACATTGTGAGATAAACAAAAATGTTCTTCAACACGCACCTTGTTCTGTAGGGATCTTTGTGGACCGCGGACTAGGATCGTTGTTAAAAACAAAGTTGCGCATTATAACTCTCTTCATTGGAGGACCTGACGACCGTGAAGCCTTGTCTATCGCATGGAGAATGGCAGGGCATTCAGGAACACAGTTACATGTTGTGAGGATCCATTTGTTAGGTAAGGCTGCAGAAGAAAAGGAATTGAAAAAGAAAATAAGCAAGTCTCCTCATGGAATGTTGTCGACTGTTATGGACGGTGTGATGCAGAAAGAGTTGGATGAAGAGTATATATTTTCCTTCAGGCACAAGGCAGTGAATAATAATGATTCAATTGTTTACTCAGAAAAAGAAGTGCATTCGGATACCGGCGAAGAGATTCCAACACTTCTTAATGAGATTGATAAACCTGGATATGATTTGTACATTGTTGGACAAGGCAGTGGTAAGAACACGACGATCTTTTCGAGGTTGTTGGAATGGTGTGACCATCCTGAACTTGGTGTTATAGGTGACATATTAGCTTCAACTAGCTTTGGTACACACTCTTCTGTGCTTATTGTGCAGCAGTACATGGTTGGGAGAAAACGTGTTGTTTATAATTGTCATGGTGAAATTAAAAATAGTCCTGAGGCATTATTGTAAATGATAGATCAATAATAATAATTGTTAGGAAGATTTCTAGTACTAGATTTTTTTTTTTGACAAGATAGTACTGGATTAGATATCACGGATTAATGAATATCATGTATATTAGAACAATTTATGTTTGTTTTTGTAAATTTTAAGTGTTTAGACTCCATCTTGTTGTTTTTTGTCTAGAACTTTAGGTTATATTGATTTTGATTAATCTCAGTCGAAAAATCAACATATAATATGATCCTCGGAGTCGTTGAAACTGAATCGGGAGTCGTGAAGGTGGGAGTGATAAAGACTTCACAATTTAAGATAGAATGTAATTTAAGATAGAATGTACTCCATCTTTAATAATCTATTATAAAAAATTATGAAAATTTGATATTTAAAAAATATTCGTCGAGACGAATCCAACATCTTTAAATGCTATATTTTGTCTTTATATATTAGTAGAAAAATAGTCAAAACATGTTATATGAATAATATATATTTTTAAATTGGGTCATTTAAAACGGGACGGATGGAGTATTATTTTTTTGGGAAGGCAGAGAAGGCTGCACTGCGATTGATAAGTCGTGGAAATGCCACAAATGGCTATGGACCATTATGTGGTTTAATGTCAAAACAATAATTTAAGTGGCCTAAAAGCCAATTATGTAATTCTTAAAATAAAAAATAAAATTTAAAATGCCCAATTGTGAGCTACCTGCCAAAGCAAATTGTCAATCAAGAATTTAAATTCATGCTCCTTTAAAGTCACTTATTTATAGATTAAATAAGTTTTCCGTCCATATTCTCTAAAAAAAAGTCTGAAAAATTCGTCAAGTTTTAGTCCTCAAATATTTTCCATCACGACTTTTGATCGTTGCTTTATTAAATATATTCACGTGTATCTTTCAAAATTTTAAATTGTTTTTTATAATTATGTTTGGTACATTATAGAATTATCTCTTATTCTTTTTGTGAACATAACTTAGTTGATAGGGATATTGCAAATATATACAGGGTTAGGGGTTCCAACATCGGACTCCCCACTCATTCACCTTAAGGTGAAATTCTAGCCATTGTACTACTTGATAAAAATAAAAAAAAACTTGCAAGTTTAATTATCTTTAACAAATGATAAATATAGATCAAATGCTTGACGGAAAATATTTTTGGATCGAAGATTGAACCAACATTTCGAAACCAACTCAGTTTTTTTAATAGTTAAATCATACAAATATTAATTGAACACAAACCTTATATTACAGAGGTTCAAGCTAAAAACTATATATTATATTATATGTATTGAAACAAAACCAGGACCAAAAAGAACTACAAGAATTTACCACTTCGACGTTAAAAACTGAAGGATCAAATGAAATTTTGAAAATTAAAATCTTACAAAACCAAAAAATGTTCAAGGCTAAATAATTAACTATAGCATGTTTTACTATTTCAATGATTCTTTTCTTCCTTAACTAAAGCTCAACTCTTAATTAACTATGTAAACTCAATCACATGATCTATTTGTAAACAAAATTGTATTTAGTGCAAAACAAGGTTTAAAAATGCTAATCTAAATCACTCGATCATAAAACTATGTTGGGAAAGTAAAGGTGTGCACAAAGCTTTATTGATTCCTCTACTCTAGGAGAATCATTATGAATGGCACCACAAGCTTTGGAAATTAACTGCATGAACGCCATTTGTACAACATTTACAGCTTGTTGGAGACAACAATAGTACCATGCATGCAGACAATACAAACTTTGTAGAAGTAGGTAGCTATGCATGGATGCCATGTGCACAAGAAAAGGTAAAGCTTTAACACCCTCTTGGAAAGAACCTCAAAGTTTGGAGATGATAATGTAGTTGTGCTGCATGGATAACAAGTGCAGAACAAGCTTTGCATGCAAATGTAACTAGTAGTGTATTTACTCTCAAACACTCTCATACACACCTAATAAAGCTTCCACAGTTATCACTTCCTCATAGCCAGCCATGGAGTTTGCACATCTCTCAGTTTTAGCTCTTTTCTGTGTAAGCTAACCTATTTTCTACTATGCTAGCTTGATCAAAACATATGCATGCTTTTCAATTTAAACTCAATATTAATAATATATACTATGTTAACATTTTTTACAGTTAGCTTTTGTGGGAATTGGTGCCACAACACTGTCTGCAGAAGATTATTGGCAAACTATTTGGCCAAACACTCCTCTGCCTAAGGCTTTCTCTGACCTATTGCTGCCTTGTGAGTAATATGAATTGTATATTTTGCTGCCTCCTAATAATAAGACTGTGTCATGATTTAGGAACTAATTGTTTTTTTGGTTTTTGATGTGGCAGATGGCAAAACTAATAACCTACCAATCAAAACCGAAGAATTGAACCAATACTCAACACTGTTTTTCGAACATGACCTCTACCCTGGAAAGAAAATGATCTTAGGTAACAATCATTCTCTTAGGAAGACGGTACGGCCATTCGGAAAACCAAGACAAGGTGTCACAGATTCCATATGACTGGCAAACAAAGAGAGACAAAGTCTTGAAGACTTTTGTAACAGTCCAACTGCGACAGGAGAACGCAAACATTGTGTATCATCCTTGGAATCGATGGTTGATCATGTCATTTCACATTTTGGAACGTCAAAGATTAAGGCGATTTCAAGTACCTTTGGCGTAAACCAGGACCAATATGTGGTGGAGGAAGTGAAAAAAGTTGGAGACAATGCAGTGATGTGTCATAGATTGAATTTCGAAAAAGTTGTATTCAATTGCCACCAAGTGCAAGCAACAACTGCTTACGTGGTCTCATTGGTAGCCCCTGATGGAGCTAAAGCTAAGGCCTTAACAGTTTGCCACCATGATACAAGAGGCATGAATGCTGAATTGCTTTATGAAGCTCTCAAAGTCGAACCTGGTACCGTCCCAGTTTGCCATTTCATTGGCAATGAGGCAGCTGCTTGGGTTCCCAATCATTCTGAGGACCATCCTTGTGTCATCTAGATGCTAACTGGTTATGCACATCATTTCTCGTCCAATAATGTCACGCGAAAACGATGCTTGGGAGTAGAGGATTTTCACCTTCATGGGATCCTCCTGTTAAAGTTGAACTTGTTTTAAAATTATAAATATGTATGTATGGAGAAATGTAAAGTACAACTATCTGATTTCATGTTTTCTAAATAAAACTAGTTCAAACTATGGTGTATCTTTGCATGTGTTGGTTGCATGGTGTCCTGTGCTCAGTACACTTATGTATGTTTGAAATTGATAATGACAAAAAAAAATGTTGTTTGATGTAATATTTATGTGTGCTTTTAAAGTATACTTTTTTTTACCAAGCATTTTCAAGACTAGCTTGTTGCTGGAAATGCTTGTCAACTCAAGAAAAAGTATTGATCACAAATTCATAGGATAAAGCATTGTGAATTTTGTGTTTTGATCTCGATTCCTACTATAAAAATTTCTAATGAAGTCCTTAGATGATACATATATACTTTTACAAACAGAGAACATATGTATGTGAAGGAGAACAATACCAATGTGAATCTTTAGCATAGGCATTAGCTAATAAAGTTTAGTACTGAGAATGCTAAAAAGAAATAGAGATATAGACTTACTTCCTCATTGAAGCATATGCAATTTTGACTCGGTGATGCATGTGGTGGATGCTTCATCTTCCCAGGTCCTGCCAATTTTTATTGGTCGAAACATAAAAAACATAGAATATCATTACAGTATAATCATTAACTGATATGAAAAACTAAGTAAAAAAAAAAAAAAAAAAAAAAAAAAAAGATTTTTTTTTAAAAAAAAAAAATAAATTAAAAAAAAAAAAAAAAAAAAAAAAAAAAAAATAAAAAAAAA
>Ga0228710_1007641_pt1 | contig 15858 bp, 5 predicted proteins | sample MedpolnodulmetaG_FD_177995 | JGI IMG/M metagenome (GOLD analysis project Ga0228710, IMG submission 177995) | Root nodule microbial communities from Medicago polymorpha collected in Santa Monica, California, United States - pink nodules | ecosystem: Host-associated > Plants > Roots > Nodule... | reverse complement strand
AATCTTCAAAAAAAAAAAACAATAAATTCACACCTAAATGCCAGCAACAAAACAAAAGATAAAATAAAAAAAATTCTGAGGAAAAAAGATAAAATAAAACTTGTTATTTTAACAAAACGGCTTTATAAAAAACCAGAGTAGATGTCCCACAACAAAACAAAATCGAATGTTAACACTATGAAGAACCAATAAAGAATTGTATCATCTTCTGGAGCTTGACTGGGTCCTGGACTTGGAGCATTAGCTGCAATGTCACACAATAACAAACATCAATTCATAATTTTTTGTTTTGTTTTGAAAATCACAAAATTCATAACAACGACCAAAGTATTTCTATTTGATTACTTAATATGACAAGGGGTGAAATTAATGACTTACCATGACATGGGGGTGATACGCCACAAATAGTAGGTAGATTCGTTGCCTTTGTGAGATCCATTGCCGAATCGTCGTCATTGTCGATAATGATATCACAAAAGCAATTGTTGGTATCGTTTGCTGCTATAGATTGCACTGCAATGCAACATGGGGTATCTGGTTGTTGTGAATTATCATCGTTGATAAAATATGGTAAACACTCCACCATCATATAATTTATAATGGTCTTGCAGTAACGTGTCCTTGGTGTTGAAATCGTGTAAGGGAAAGCATTGCTAGTTTTGAACAGCATCAATGCAAATAAAAGAGCTGAAATAACAAAAACATTTGCCATATTAGTTACTTCAATCGAAAGAGAGAGATTTATTTTTTTGGCGGTGTATGTGTTTAGTGAGTATGAAGATACGTTAAAAGTGGTTTGAGTAGGTGTTTTATTTATTGTTTTTGTTGTGGTGACGTGCTCCGAGTAGTTTTTTTGTTCCTTATATTCTTCCTAGCCACCACAACAACAGGGTGATTTTGTTTTTTCGAGAGCGGTATAGGGAAAATTTGTTACCAAATATAGATAAGCTTTTATTAATATCTATTCCCTTAAAAACTATTCCCTTTAAAAAAAATAATCTAATATCTACTACGTACGACAAACAATTTTATTATTAATATGTCTTCGGTTAATTTCTTAATTTCCCTAATTTAATGTACTACATCTCCTACAAAAAATTAATGTACTATATGGTGATTTGCAATACATACATCTACTACATACTTTTTATATACAGAAAAAAAAAAAATCAATGTCCATTAAATTTATTAAAGTTTTGTCAAAAAAATAAATTTACCAATGTGTCATTGATCAATTTCTTATTGACCATAATTTAATGGTCATTTGCCATGCATATCCTTAACCTGGTCATTTGCGATACCTATCCTTAAAAACCACTAACAAACATAGAAAAAGGTACAATTTTTTTTTTTGGACAAAAAGTAGAGCAATTTAATATTATTAAAAAAAAAAATCAATAACAAACTTCTTTAAAAAAGTTAGAGTATCTCTCAAAAAAAAAAAGTTAGAGCAATTTAGTTCATGACTATTTTCTGAAATTAAATATTCAATTTAACGGATATGTTTTAGTTGGTTATCCAATTGAAGAATTTTAGTTTCTTAATTTTTTAATCAACTATCAATTTTTCCTACTGACATTGGTATATTGAAATGATTTTTATGTTTGTGTGAACCCTTCACTTCCTAGGGAAAATGGGATCCTAGTAATTTAGAGTTGTAAATCAATGTTAAATCTTATTGCCATTCTCATATACACCAAGTGCTTGAGTTTGAAAGTCTAAAACTCCTGTATATTATTCATTGGACAATTGAGCTTGAAGTCACCCCAGTGATATCTAGGTTGAAATAAAAGAAGAGTGCATAAGTGATTCAAATTTCCTTAGATACTTAAATTTCAAATTAAGACTACACATTTTTCTGCTTAGTTGATATACTCTAACCCATCGGTCTGGGTGGAATCACACGTTGATATATGTTATAAGCAATAAGCAATGATTATTTTGATGAGACTAGGCGTTAGCGTTCAAAGTTATGAGAGATGCAATAAAAACCAGCCACCACATACATACAATGTGCAAATTATGCTAACCACGAAAACAATTGTGTTATAAATATTGTATGGTACATTACATATCTTTATATATATAAATGTTAGACAGTCTGACCTAACCCTAATCTCGCCCTTTTTGTGGGTCTGAATAAATTTTATGAAAAAAAGGTTTTGCAAGGAATCAAACCGGGTACCATATGACTACACTTTACAATTTTCACCACTAAGACACTTCCATTTTGATTGATATATTTTTGCTTCCAAAATTGATATACTGTACTAAAACATTTTTTTTGAGTCACAAATGCCCTAGCGGTTCCTTTTCTGATTGCAATTTCTTTTCATTATTAACAAAGAAGAAATTCAAGAACACAACTGGTAATATTATTTGGTAAGAAAACAAAGTTAATAGCTTAAATTGATGTATTTTTTGCATTTTTTTTATCCTTTTTGCAGTTGTTTCGTAGCATAGTATTGAACGTATAATCAATATGATATTTATATTCTTCAAAACCTGTGCGATACCCGTATATCGCACGGGTTAGAGTCTAGTTTAACCAAAAGAAAAAGCAGAGGAGTAATGTGTATTGAGACGTAATGTGTATTGAGACGTGCATAGTCAGTTCTTTAAAAATTTAAACTTTATCTTTTAAACACAAAACCTCAACTTTTGATCGGTTTTTGGCTACGTGGTGCGATGATCTTTTAATCATACTTCAACTTAAGTTCACATATATCACTTTTTAAATACTTTATTTATTTATAGAAAATGTTAACAAATGTTTTTAAGACATTGCTTAAATTTATATAAGTACTAGTAATTTTATATTAAAAATTATGTAATTATGATTTTTAGATGTGTTTAATTTATATTTTTAAAACATAATTTATTTTCGTTAATTTCTTAAATAATACTCCCTCCGGTCCTTATTATAAGAAACAATCGACTTTTTTGATTCATTGTATAAGTGTTGTATCTAGTCTATAATAAGATATATTAATTATTCTATGAACTTAAAAAGTTAATTTTTTCTTATAATAAAGACCGGAAGGAGCAATACCTTTAGAGAAAAAGAGTAGAAAAAAATTGAGTCAACAAGTCAACTTGGGTCTCTTTACTTCTAGAAAACTTTTGACCTTAACATGATGTAGGTATTTTTAATTGTAATAGTAATCCACTTCGTCAGTACATCATTAATGTCACTGGTCGCCGAGTAGAAAATCAATGTTGGTGCATTTCCCTTAAGCAAATAAAATGCTGGTACATTTCTCAATGAATTCAAACCGAATTTTGTGACCATGAATTTTTTTTGTCTTGTTGATTTGAATCCTAAAAATATCCATAATGGAAGGGTGTCAAATATTTAAGATCGATATCAATTAAGTGGGATTTGATTCTCTGCAGTGATTGAAGAGTTCAGTGAAGTCATGCTCATTAAAAAAAGGGTAATGTTAACTTGTGTAAGGGCATAAGTTAAAGAGTTTAAAATGGAAATTAAAAATAAATTTTATATTGAAAGTATAACTTTTGCAACTTTTAAGACATTGAATGCACAAATTCCAAGAAAAATCTTATATATTTGCCTTCCTAACTTATGCCTCAAGGGCACAAGTTAACATTTCCCTTAAAAAAAAATGAAAGCATAAAGTATTAAACGTAGAAATCATGAGAGATAAAGTGTTTAATGGTATTAACGTTGACATTGCATAAAACGGTAGAGATTTTCGCTCCAGGAATCGATTTCCGTATTAAGTACCCCCACCGAGGAGTTTTTCTTTTTTTGGGGTCGTATAAGACTTGAGTTCTCAAACAAACATCTCATTCTTAAGTGGGATCCACAATATTTTCTATTAAATTATTCATTCTTGCACACACTTTTTTAATAATAAGTGAGACTCATACTTTTTTAATATTAAAAAATTGAAATATAACAATATAAAGTTATTGATAGTTGATTAGTGTGTCCCATTTAAGAAATTTGTGTGATGTTGAGTTGGAGTGAACAAATGCTTATTATGTACTACTATTAAAAAATTATAATTGAATGATTTGTACACTTGAGAATTCACTTAAGTACACTAAAATGGTTATCTCCCTTATGGATGCTCTAAGGACACAAGTTTTTGATCTAAAAAAAGAATTAAAACACAACATTTCAAAACATTGAATGCACAATTTCCAAAAATAAATTTCACACTTAGCTTCTAAATTTGTTCCTTAAAAGCACAAGTTAACATTTTCCAATATTTTTTTTAAAGAGTGACCATGAGACTAATTTGTTACCTAAGACTTTTGCTAGCAAATGCCCTTTAGATTAAAAACAACATTTCTTAAATATTTAAAAGTTTTAATATATACTTTTTCACCAATTTTAAAAAAAATGTTATTATTTTAATTTTTCTAACAAGTATTTTAAGGTTTTTTTTTTTAAAATTTCTTTAAAATAAAACTTTGTTTATACTTTCCTCTATATTTTATTATAAAATTACCAACGAATGTCCTCAGATACTCTTTATAGATTTTAAATTAAAAAATTATTCATTAAGATAATTAAATACTTTAATTTTTAATGCATTTGATGCATAATTTTTCATAAAAATCACCATTTTTCATAATTTTTCATAATTTTACCAACGAATGTCCTCAGATACTCATTTTTCATGTATATTGCATAATGTATGTTAAGTCAATAATATATATTGTCAACTAAGTGATACTTTCATAATAATGCATAATGTATATTGTCACTAAGTCATATATATTGTCAACTTATGTATAAACTAGATACATCGAATATTAGATGTACCTAGGAATTGAATTTTTTCTTATAATAAGAACCGGGAGAGTATCACTTTGTCACTTTCACATTTATAAAAAAAAGGATAATTATTAGTGATTTTACAAAATTATCATTCATTAAAGAAATGAGAAAAAATAATTAAGAGAATTGGAAGAAATGATCTCTTGGGGTATACGTCACTACAAACGTTTCAGGTAAATGAGACAAGACATGAAGAAAATTTATGTTTTCATGCGCGCATACAAGGTCTTGCGCGTCACGTATAATAGTTTCCTGAAATTCTAGCGAGCGTGCATCTATGAATAACTACGAACATTTCTTCCCATAAAGACACTTTTGGACATCTTGAAGCTGAGGAAATTGATTCTTGAAGGCTAGGAGTGGCCGGAAATATCCGGAGGCAACAATTCAACATCGTTTTAATATGTTTATTCCTCTTCATAACCTATGTCTTTGTTTGATTTTAAGATTAAATATGTTTTTGGTCCTTATAAATATGTCAACTTTTCATTTTAGTCATTTTAAATTTTTTCTTCGGTATTTAGTCTTCCAAAAGTTTTCTATCTTCACTTTTGGTCACTATTTTTAAGCAAACTCATATGTAAAATTCATATTTTCGAATATAACTTTTCAGAAAAGTTTATAATATTATAAGAATCACTCCCCCCGAAAAATAGAATTTTTTATCAAAACATTAATTTTTATATTTTTGGCGGTTAAAAATTTATATTTAATTCATGTTTTGTTAAAAAACTCTAATTTTTGTGGGAGAGATTTTTACAACATTGTACAATTTATGTATGATTTCATTAAAAAAAACAATGGCTACACATAAGTTGACTTAAAAATATGGACCAAAAGTGATGATTGAAAATTTTATAGGAACTAAGTTGAAGGAAAATTTTAGAAGGACTAAAATTAAAAGTTGATATATTTATAGGGAACAAATACATATTTAACCCTTGATTTTATTATGAGTAACTAGGTTTTTTTAGGTTAGGTCATGTAGAAGATCTCTTCTCTTTATCGGTTTGAATCATGTAATTTGTTAAATATCTTTTAATACAATTGAATTGATTAGTTTTATTTAGTTAATATTTGTTTTTTTTGACAAAATTTAGTTAATATTTGTTCTTAATGTTTTTTATGCGTTTACAAATGTTTATAAACTAATCTAGGTCTTAAATGACTATTAACCATAGCTTTTGAGCTCAACCTAATATTGATTGTTCAATCGGTAATGGTTTTAGACATATTATATTACCACTTTTGTGATAATATAGTTTTTAATGCGCAATCAAATCTTCATCGATTACGTTGAGGGTTACAAACTAAAATAGGGAGAAAAAGATGAAGGGAAGTAATTTTGGATAAAAAAATTGATTCAAAACCACCTCCTCAATAAAAAAAACATGTAAGAGAGAGGATTTTAAATACTAAAAAAATTTGCAAGTTGATTATAAAAATGGGACCAAGATTGCAAACAACACAGTTTCACACAGTTGTTAATTTTAGCCATCGGATATCAATGGGATGGTAGAGATTATAACTTATCAAATCAATATCTTATGGTATAAGTTGATCCAATGGTATAGATCAAAAACTGTGGTATTTTTAACGGCACCAAATCTATTTCCATAAAAATGAGAGCAAAAGTGCAATAAAATCCATTGCAACGAGTGCAATTTACTTAGATATATGTTTGTGCAAAAAGTACTTATAGGCAGGCAGAACTCCACACTGAAACATTCCGATCCTTTCAAATTTCTAATTAACAATGTTGGAATTAAAGGATATAATATACTAATCCATCCATATATAATAACATTTATTCCTTAAGATTCTGCATATTATTATACTTTCATGGACTACCAATGCTGCTGCTGCTACTAATAGTTTCTCTATACTTGTACCATTTGGAAAACATCAAAAAGTACACAAAATTCAAGACTTCTATCCCAGCAATCATGTAATAAAAATATTCCAATCTCCCTTTATTAAGATCTTCTGGTAACCAATTTCCTGTAGCAGATTTGGAAGTTGTTCTATGAACAACAGAAACAAGAAAAGCACTTAAATAACTAGAACCTGCCATGCCACAATAGAAAAGTGACCCTCCAATGCTTTTCATATTCTCAGGAAACTGTTTATAGTAAAATTCAATTTGTCCAACAGCAGTAAAAGTTTCAGCAAATCCAGCTAGTATCAACTGAGGAACCAACCAAAAACCAGACATCGATGAAATCGCGCCTTTTCTTGGTTGCATTCCAATAGGCTTAGTTAAAGCTAAGTGTCTTCTTTGTGTTTCAACAAATGCTGATACAAGTATGCTTAGTATACCTAGAAATATTCCAACACCAATTCTTTGAAGGATTGTGATTCCACCTTCTTTTCCGGTGAATCTTCGGAGTAAAGGAACAACTATTCTATCATAGATTGGTAACCATAATGTCATGCTTAACATTAAGAAGACAGTGTAGGATGCACCAGGTATCTTGAAGTTGGTGTTTCCCATTTGTCTATTTGATTGAAGTGCTTGAAAAACAAGAAGTGTGTGTTGCTGAACAATAACTAGATGGTACAAAATTGCTGAAAACCATATAGGTAAAACTCTCGCCAAACATTTCAACTCTTCCACTTGTTGTATGCTGCAAAGACTCCATGGATCAGCTGCTGAACCATCTGGATTTATTTTGTCTTGTGATGTTATCATTGCAGCTTTGTCCAATACCCTATTTTGATCTAATAGTATTAGTATTGATTTCACTTAGAACAAACAAATAAAAACCCTATGGGGAAACAATATGAAGTCAAAAGTAGTTAATCACCAATCTAGTTTATGAAAATGCTGAGTTGAATAATTTGGTATCTTACATGAACGGAATATCCAAATTGAAAATCCTCGATCACATTAGTTTTTTGTGTCAATCAGTTTAGTCACGAAAGTTGTATCACAGGGACTATTGTGATTGAATTTTTTTGATTTCAGATATTATTTTAAAATTCCGTTAAGTTTAGATATTAAATTAAATCATTTGGTCACTACTTATTTTGTTTTAAAATAATTGTCATCCAGATTTTTTCACAAAGATTAAAAAATATACAAAATGTTACAAATTTACAAAATTATCACTATCAACTGTTACTAGTGATAAATGTATACTGAAAGACTAGTAATTACTCAAAAAGTAGTGTAGACACACTTAATTTAGAGGTAGAATTGAAGAAAAAAAATTAATGCCACATTGAAAAAGCAAAGTAAAGGGACCTTAAAATGGATGGAGCACAATTTTATGGAATAAATGAATTAAAATTTGATGGATGTAGTTACCTGAATTGATATGTGTAAGGAAGCTTTGAATTAATAGACATGGGTGGCACATAATCAAAGAGTGAAAGCATTGGATGCTCAGCAGGTAGACTAAGTCTTCTTTTCTTGATTGCAACCACCAAGACTTGAAAAATACTAGTCATAGGACTACCACTTGGTTTAACTTTCACATACAATTTACCTCCCATGAAAAATAACACACATGCTATTAACATCAAAGCAGCAGGAATTCCAAGACCAATTGCCCAACTCACATTTGATTGTATATAGACAATTAGTGTTAAAGATACCATCTGTGCAAAAGTGAAGGTAAAGAAATACCAATTGAAGAAACTGTTGATTCCTTTCTTTCCTGAATCTGTTTTTGGATTGAATTGATCAACACCAAATGCTAAGTTACATGGTCTAACTCCTGCAGCACCTATTAATAGTAAACCAAATCCTGATATTAGAAATGCCATTTGTCCTGTTGTTGGTTCTTTGCATGTGGTGCTTTCTTTTGCACAGTGTGGTGGATGAAGATTCTTGAATACTGCTGTAAGCTGTATTCCAAGTAATCCCTGTTTGGAATGCAAGGAAGAAGAATTAAAAGGGCACATTAGTATAACTTGAAATATGCAGTTCATACATATGAACACCAGACACAATTATAAGCGTGTCTGGTGTCCACCACAATAGACATTGTTACATGTGATTATATACAATCATTTTTTTTTAGTTTTAAATTCTTACGCATCAAAGCGACAAGGGTTGAGTTTCCGTGGATAGCGTCAGCAAGCCACACTACCACATATATTTTCTTAAAATACTATTATTAATTTGTAGGAGTGTTCGTGTTTCATAAATTTTGGTTGAAGTATGTCTATTAAATTAATATTATAATTATAATTTTTCATGAAACTATCTGGGAGAAAATTGACCACAATTAATTGAAAAGTTTTTAGACTGTGTTAACTTTTTACAAAATTGGAATGACATATTTTTCTTAATAAATATTTAGTCAAATGGTTTCAATGAGCATTAGATTAATACCAGAAAAGAAGTGATTGTGCAGAATGCTAATGTATTGTAGCGACCAAAATATGTATCAGAGAAGAAAGCACCAAGCAAGGTAGCAAAGTTGGTACTGCCACTGAAGATATTGATGATGTTTGCAGCTGTGATGTTTTTCAGGTTGAATACAGTTGTAAGATAAACCAACAAGTTTGCTAATGTTCCAATGGCTCCTAATTTTTCAAAAGTTTCATTTCCTGTTCATAAAAAATTTCAAGCATAATTAGACTAAAAAATATAAAGAAAAAAATTAAGAGAGAAATAGTGTATAAATGTTTTTCAACTCTTTAATTACCTATGATGAAAGGCATGACCTTCCAGCCTCTGTGGATGATCTTAGGATCATCATTTGTTTCATGTTTCTCACTATTTTCCATGTTGTTTTCTTTCTCAATTGTCTTCATTGTTGTTCCTTCTGTCTCTCTTTCTCCCATTTATGCACAGTTATATATGCAATCTATATAACACCCTGGCCAGGAGGAAGAAATATTTTTTATAGTTTGGGGGAGGTTGAACTAGAAAACAAAGGTCACTGGGAAAGTTATAAAGTGTACTCTTCTGAATTCAATATATAAAAAAAAATGTACGGATGTGTTGGACTACAATACTAACAAATGTTGACTACCCCTAAAAAAATGTTGACTAATTTTTTCATATTTAATTATTCACCAAAAAATTTGTTCATGTTTAATTTACTATTTTAAAAATAGATTTATATTGATTTTTAAATATTTTGATGAAATGACCATTATTGTTTTTGAAATAAAATGTAAGAATTTGGCGACAGTAGGAAATGAATCAATGACCATTATAATCAGGAATAACTTATTAGATGTATTTTCCTTTTCTAAAAAATTAAGATAATTACAAATATATCCTTATCTACTTAGTATTCAAAATCTCAAATATATTTACCATTTTTGCAAGGATCAAATGTGTTTCATTATATTTTGATCATCTTATTCAATTTGACAAATTAGAAAGATCCTCCGAAAGTTTTAATCTTCTATTTAATTGATTTGGATGATTTACGTTTGAGTTATTTGAAAGAAAAAATTCACGTATTTTTCGACTTAAGAAGTCTTCGATGCACCATTTAATTGATAAAGTCAAGTTTTAACTTTCTGATGGTTGTAAGCGAAATTTGAAAATTTAGCTTTGATTTACATTTTTGGTTTAGTCCTCTTGGGTGTTTGTCTTTTGTTACCTAGTTTGTGTTTCTTTTTTTTAGTTATTTTGGTTCTTGTACTATATATGTTGTTGCTCTTTGAATCATGTTCTTGAACTCTTTGTACTCGTTACGATTCTTTGTTGGTAATAATATATTTTATTTTAGTTTTTCTTTTGTGTGACTCTGTAAATAACCTTATCTTTACAAAGTGTGTGTGCCCCTTAATGCTACTCAAATCCCTCAGACTTAAGAAGGTAACAAACATACACATGGATGTACCTTAATAGTCATTATCCGAACACATAATTTGGCACTTAATAATTTTGTCAAATTATGATTGTGGCTGATGCTTTCGACAATAACAGGCTCGATAATTTTGAGTTTGGTTTTATTATTAGGAAGTGTCTTAATCTAATTAAGTCTAAATGTAGCAACTCCCATCTTAAGTTTTTCAAGAGCGAAGTTAACGTGGTTGCTCATCAACTTGTCCGGACTTTCACATATATTTTTAAGATTGTCTTTTAATGTATCGATGCTGCTTTATTTAGTGAAATGAGTTAGATTTCTTTTTATATCTTATCTCTCATCAAATGACAAAATAACATTCTTCATTTATTTTAAATAAATTGAGATCATATGTCTGCAACCACTTCAACTGTTGAAGCATTCATAATTCACATATGACATCAGTTCTTCCCACTTTCCCTTTCACACATTAAGCACTGTCCCCATTCCATCTACACCGTCCAACCTTCGTCATAAAACAAACCTGACAGCAAGGCAATGGATCCCCCCACATCAACAATGACATATCTCGATCACACAAATGTTATGTGCATTACCCAATTCAACTCCAACAACTCTAGTTAATTTAGACAAAATAAGTGACCGATCACCAACATCACATCACATGTATGTAAAATTAATTTTGGTTAAAAACTGGTTCAACAAAACAATTGAGGCTAAACATCAATTTCAGAGGCAAAATTTTCAAATTAGAATTAATTTAAGATCCAAAATCAATTATTTCCTAAAAAAAAAAATCCAAAATCAATTTTGTTCAAGAACATTTAAATATGTCAAAGCCAATTATATGCTCTATATTCGGTTTTAACTTTTTCAAAAATGAAACCAAACATACATCATACATGAACTGCAAGATAACCACAATAAGATGTGATTGGATGCATAATTAAAAATAAATTCAACTCATGCACAATAATTAAATCTCTAAAGATTAAAAAATTTAACTTTTATTTGAAAAATAAAATGAATAATTGTAAAATTAAAGGGCTCTAATATAGATTCGGTTCTGAGGCGGGCCTACTATTTGTAGTTAATTTTAGTAAAATATTTTACTTGTTCTGAATTTTTTATTATTACAAAGTTCTTTTTTTATTTTATTAAAAAGCATAAGAATTTGTCTTTGGACCAATTTTTAGAGGTTCATATTAGACACTATTGATGAAGCAAGAATTTAGTCGAGGTTCGATTGAATGTTCTCAACTACGATTTCAATTGCTTCAAACAATTGATGTTAAGGGAGAAGTTTTGTCCCTCAGTTGTGAGTTCCCAACTTCTTCAATAGAGTGTTAGATACAATTGTTTGAGTTTTTTAAGATACAATAAGAGATGTATAAGGTAAAGATAAAGGTAGAAAAGTAAATGGACAAAAAAAAAGTGTAATAAGCTTATTTGGTTCATTAGATGTCTTAATCACAGTGTATGAACTATGTATTTAAAGCAAAAACTAGGCATGTTGTCCAAACAACGATAGTGATGCGCATTTGCTCGACTGATTTCTCAGGTAGTGTGAGATTTTCCCTTGCTCATGGGATCTTGGCGCCCCAATTCATCTCTGAGTTTCCTCCTTCGTGGCATAATCCGTTAACATCTTCCTTGTCGCGCAGTTCCACGATGATTGTGCCTTCTCCCTTGTCTCTCTTTGCAATTAATGACGCTTTAAACATGAAACATGGCTTTTATGTATCATTGTCGTTTTTACTCGATCTGAGCCATTTGTAACCCACTTAGTGAGTTTATTGTCTCGAGAAAGAATCAACTTCTCTCGCCTGCCTGCCCTAGCAACCGCCTAACCTTTCATTGGGTGAGAGGCTTCCTCGCCTAATATTCAATCATCTATTTTTCGATATCGCCTAATATGATATTTATTTTTAGGTGTAAACACACAATTATAAAAATATATATTAATTTTTTAGTTGTTTTACACTCACTTCTATTGAAGTTGTACTTGAGTTTCACAATGTCCATGTTCTTGAACTGGGATCCAAGCACGTTTAACATAGTATCATAACATGGTTTTGAAGGGCATGTGGGAATTGGACCCAAAGCTATTGGTGTATCATCATTCATTGTGGGACAATATTGCAAAAAATAAATCAATATATTCTCTTTCATGCTTTATCGTTTTTCCTTAACATGTGTGAAATAATCAAATGTGTCAATTGTTATGAAAGCGATCTAGTAGGAATTCAAAAATAAAATAAAATTGAAAAAGATCTAGTATGTGCATCAGTCCAAAATGAATAAATGTGACGGTCGCTCAAAGACATTAGAACACGAACACATGTTATCATTATACTCGATGTCTTGACAAGTGCCCTGAGACTTAATATTATTTTCTTTTTATTTATAGTATTTCCTTAATATGTATGAAATAAATAATTGTGACAATCACTTATTTTAGAACGGAAGAAGTCTTACATACGTCTCTAAATATAATACTCTATTCAATTTTTTCATTGTTTCTTTTTATAAGACATCTTATTTAAACTTTCAACTGCATTAATTATTTTTTTACTAATATATCATTTATTAATTTACATCTATTTTATAATAAATACTGCAATATAAACATTATCTATTCTAATTATGTTTTTTGAAGGATAAACTTGTGAAAACAATATCAATTGTTAACAAATTTAACATCAACTTTCTTAATTTTCATAATTTAACAAATGAGTTTTCTTATTTAGGGTCGTATACTCTCTCCGATTACGATTATAATAAAAAATCTACATTTTAGATTTATTTAATTATAGTCCACATATATTATTTAATTAATGAATCTAAAATATTGATTTTTGTTTATAACAGTGACCAGAAGATGTATGTAATAATTTCTTACATCATGATCTCATTTATTACTGTTTCTTTTTTGACTCATCTCATTTATTAATGTTTAAATCCATTAAGTTTATTTTGGGTACATATCACAATGAGGGTCTCCAAATTCATTTCATCATGGACACGCAACCTAAGGCGATCTCTATCATTCTCTTTTTAGCGCTACTATCCTTAAATTACTCCTTCAATTAGTGTCGATTTTATTTTTCAATAAATACTACCTCCGTTCTTAGTTATAAGATGTTTTTGAGAATTTTTTTGTCCCTTTTTATAAGACCCTTTTGATGTTTTCAATAACATTAATTATTTCTTTACCAACATAACCTTATTTATTTTGCATTTTTTTCATCAATCAACGATAAATATTATGTTTAAAACATAAACTAACACTCTCTTAAGGATAAATTTGTAAAAGCAATAGTAATTATATACAAATTTAATACTACTACCGACTTTCTTAATTCCCGTGATTTTTGCATAAAGGTCATATATTTAGGGACAGAGGTAGTATTTTTATCACAGAACAAGTTCTTATGTGGGGTAATTTGAAAATTACAATTATATATATTTTTTTTATAATTTTGAGAGAATTAAATGACACTAACTAATTTATTAAAAGGTGTGAATTTTGTTGTTGTTGTGTACTACATCCAATCATATTTATAAGCAATTTTTACCTTTTCAAATTAATTAAATAACTGATGTATCTGGAATATAATACGATCTATACACATTACTTCAAAGTGTAATAAGGATGTTCTAGCAATACTATAAGCAACCCTATTTGCTTGCCTCATAACCTACAACACTACAAAGTCGTTTCTAGAAAGTAGGAGACTTCTAAATTGAAATACAAGTTCACCAAACTTGTTTGAAAGAGTGATGGTGGTGGAGAGCGCATCAGATAAGATTTTGAAATCAGTTTTAAACAGGACATAGTGCATTCCGTTCGAAATTGCCTCCTTAATAGCTTCCAGTGGATAATAGAGGGTTGTCAAGCCTATATTGTCGTGTTAGCTTTTATGATATGCTTTGAGTGTGAACTTTAGCTTAAACCAGGCCTGACCTTGGGGTGCGCAAGCAGCTCAACCAAGCCGAGCCTCTAAAAGTTATGGGTCTCAAAAAAAAAAAATTAACTCTAATATCCATACCCCACTTAAATAAAAAAAAAAGTTATTTCTTTTTCTTTTTTCAGTACACGTTTGAGTTTTTTCTAGACTCTAATTCTCCTTTTTAGACATAAATCCGATGCTATCAAACCACCTTCAATTTGTATAATTAGTCAATTTGAAAAGCTATTTCATCAAAAGAATCACAACAATCATTTTTTTCCGCATATACCATTCGTTTTCTCCTTTCCCACAACGGAGGAGTAACAAATCCAAACGACACCGTTCGGTGAATTTCACCTCTCTTTCACTTATTAATTTTTTATTTCGTTTCATATTTAGAAGTTTTATTGATTCTGATTTTTTAATAAAGGCTTAACTACACAAAAATCCGTTATTATTTTACCGGGGGCCTATTTTAAAAAGAGAGTCGAGCTTCATATTTTATAGGAACAACCTTGGCTTAAACACTCTTAACAATTGAGAGAACTTTATATCCTGTGAAGATTTTATCACTTACGTATAATTCTTTAGTTGATAATTTCTCTTGTTTGCTTTCAATGTAATAAGATGTTATCCTCGATGATACGACCCAATTCGAGTAGGGATTACACTCTAGAATTTAGAGAGAGAAACTAGAAGTGAAAAGAGAGAAATTCATTATATTTTTCATTGATTCTAATCATTAGGTATACAATGCTTATATAGACTTGTTGCATACTAATAATAAGATAACTACAACGACTACACAATAATACTCAATAACTAACTAATAGAATATGCTTAAAAGACCTCTAAATCACTAATGAGTCTCTATTTGGACTTGTAAGTTCGTTGGGTCTTATTATGATCGTATCACTTGATTGTCATATTCCTTGAAGCTGGGATTAGCATTTCGCAGGGATTTTGTGGAATGAAAGAAATAATCGGTTGTTTAAAAATCAAGAATGTATTAATTATCAGCTACTAGAAAAAGTTAAGTGTTATTCTTTGTGGTGGCTGAAAGCAAAGCATATTACTTTTGTTTTTGGTAACCAAATTTGGTGGTTGAATCCCCCAATGCGTTTGGGTATTGGCTAGCACTTGTTATCTTGTTACTCTTTAGACAACTTGTATTTCTAGTAGACTTTTTGGCACACCTTATGCTGAAGTGATTATTGTGGTTTTGTTAATATAATTTATTTTGCCTCTTTAAAAAAAAAAAAAACATTTTGCTGACCACATTGCATCCCTAAGGTTTATAGGAAATGATACT
>Ga0228710_1007640_pt1 | contig 15859 bp, 7 predicted proteins | sample MedpolnodulmetaG_FD_177995 | JGI IMG/M metagenome (GOLD analysis project Ga0228710, IMG submission 177995) | Root nodule microbial communities from Medicago polymorpha collected in Santa Monica, California, United States - pink nodules | ecosystem: Host-associated > Plants > Roots > Nodule... | reverse complement strand
TACTAACAATTAACAAATTAGATATCATGATTATCATAACATCGAATACCAAAAGAAAACAAAGAAAAAACAATTTCTAGGAATCATATGCAATCACGTATGTATATAATTAATTTGCTAAAAAAAATCATGAATTAGTGAAATGGATTATACCGATAACCTCAGTTGGTTAGAGCGTGCTGATAACGTGTTATGAAAATAAGTAAATAGGGATAATAATAGAGAAAAGGAGAAGAAGAGAGAATATGGGAGAAGTATTTTTATTCATTGATGTACTACTGAATGTACAAATGAGCTCTATTTATAGGGAAATAGAGTAGCTTATGAACTAAGCCCAATAGTCTATTAGTATGGCCCATTAAACTACTTGCTATATGGACATCCACTTATAATATTCATAACAGAAATGAAATATAACTGTAAATACATATATTCAAACCCTTTTTGGTAATTACACATTTAAAATCAATTTTGATTTAAGTTATCCAAACAACATGAAATGATGAGAATCACTTTCATATTAATGTATCCAAACATAAAACAATTCTACTCAACTCACGTTTAGTCAAAATCAATTCAATCAAAATCAATTCTTGCCACCGCATAACCAAACACACACAATTATCTTCAATAAACAAACTTCATTCATTTCCTCGAGTCTTATCTTATAATAATTCCTAGCCCTCCCAACTAGGCTTTTTTTTTTAGCACTGTATAATTATTAAAAAAAAGTTTTTTTTTTGAGAGAATTATTAAAAAAAAAGTTATATACCAAACTACCCCTCTTTCTAGATTATGTACTACCATCTTTTTTTGAGTTGACAACCCTTTCACTAAATAAACGACAGTTTAGGCTACGGTGCATGACCTCTTTAGATCTCATACCATAAGAGACTTGATTTCTTTTTTTTTTGCAAAACGAATGTCAACCATTAAATGTACTTGAAAGATTTTTAATGGCTGAGATTTGTAGGTTTTTTGACCTCCTAAGAGTCTATTTTTTAAACATATATATTTTTTTAAAAATGCAATTGATTTTGGAATCACAGATAACAAAGGGTGTTTTTGGCAATGTTGGAAAAATGTGTGTAAATCCCAAGAACCTCATCTCATAGGTGCCTCTTGTCATTCTCTCTAGGTGAAGCAAGCATCTCTATGCATATGTTCTAGGTGATGGATAAAATCATTCTCTCTTGTTGTTGGCTTCACCGACGGTGATTAAATGGTATAAAAATTTTGGAGATTTTTTTCTCTCGATTTTTCTATGAAGATATGGAACAAGGTTGTTGAATATATGAACAATATGATGGTTGCTGAGAGACACGAGGGAGAATGGAGGAAAAGTTGGAAAAATATCTAGATCCAGTGGGAAAATAATATTGAAAATTTTACCCTATACCCCTACACATGTAATTTCACCCCTACAAATCTTTGAAAATTTCAATTTTGCCCTTCTTATCATTTAACATTTTACACATTAATTTCTCACCCCTCACTTTCAACAATTTCCTATTCAATGAGTTTCCCCCCACATAGCATCTCATATATGTATTTCTTGTACAATTACTCTAACATTTCCGACTTGTAATTGTTTTCTTTCGAAAATCATTTTAAAACCTTTCCGAATTGAATCAAATTTTCAAAACGCTCATGTTTGCGTTATCAGAATCTATACGGGAACGCTATAAGAATCCTTTCCCAATTGCCTGACTTGATTAAAATCCGATAACAACCTCACTTAATTAAAAGACAAAGAATTAATAAAATAGATAGCAAACAAGAAAACAATGACAACCTCAATCGCAAAAAGGTTCCATGGCGGCCTTTTTATTATTAAAAAAATTGTAAAAAAAATAGGTAAGAGTTTCAATTGCAGTGGGAAAGATTCTGTGAATTCAACCCTGGAAAACTATTTCCGAATTTCTAAGTAACCATGGCAAACCCAAAAACCGCAATCAATGATTCATAGAATAGATACAACCACAAAAAACTTGCAATTCACAACGATTTATGTAACAATCGGGTTGCAAGAGATGATTCTGGGAGACAATAACTGCAGTAACAATTCCTTCGCAAGAGTCATTCGGGAGAAATAAAAATAAAAATATAATGGGAAGGCAAAGAAGGGGTAGCACTTGGGTGCCTTTGGCTTCAGTGCCTTTCGGTGCCTTTGTCTCTATCTCTCTCCTAACCAATAATTCTCTCTCATCAAAATAATTTATTTTAATCATTCCATCATCACTCTCTTTCCTCTAAAATACACTAAAGTCACCAAAGTCACCCAACACAAAGTCACTGAAGTCCCACCCGCAAAGAAGGATGCAAAACGTTTCCAGAAAGAGTGGGGTGAACAAGTGCAAAAATAACCGAGTTTTATTTTATATAAAGGATAAATTGGGTAGTTTGAGTGAAATGTAGGGGTCAAGGTATAAATGTAGGGGCGTGGGGTAAAACTTCCAATAATATTTTATCAAGAGTAAATCCCAAAATTGCCTTGGAGTTAAATATGAATTACTTAACTGCAAAGTACCTCCAACACTAGGTTACCAATGCACAAGTCACCTACAAGCATATGTCATTTTTACTATGAAAAAAAATCAGTCTTTTATAATGTCTCCTATTGTGAGAGACCTATTCAAGTCTTTTACCAAAACAATGTCATTAAATATACAAACAAATATTCGTATAGTAATATCCAAATGTCCACCTGATTAGGTATTTGTTAGGGTATATCGTCTTCCTTAATTCATGACTGTGTGAGCAAGTGTGAAGGAAAACATATGTTTAGAGGGTGGAGTTTTAAAGATACTCTATAGGCTATAGCAGGAGAGGGTCCTGAAGTGTATACTTGCTACTAGAAATATTTTCTACCTTATTTTTGCATGAAATTTTTTTATTTATACCCTTTTTTAAAAATTTCAAAACTTGAAAATTCCTTTTAATACATCTACGGGAAACTCATTGTTACTCACTAAAATAAGGGTTAATAGTGTTTTACCCCTTTGTAATATAGGTCATTTTTGGGTTTACTCTCTTTAAAACTTTTGTTTTTGTTTTCGTCCTTGTAAAATAATTTTTTTTCCAAAATACCCTTAATAGGCCATTTTTAGAATTTTTTTTCCTAGAAATTTTGGTTTTTGAATGGCTTATTAGGGGGGTATTCTGAAAAAAAATAATTTTACAAGGACGAAAACCAAAACGAAAATTTTACAGGGATAAATCCGGAAATGATTTATATTACAAGGGTAAAACACTCATTTACCCCTAAATGAAAATAGTTGAAAAATTGAAAAAGGAATAGGGTATTTTCGTTAATTCCTTTACCAGAATAGAATCGAGGAGAGGATCGAGAAAGTGGAATGGAAAAATGAAGGACATTTAAGCGTGTTCTTCCCCAATCAATTCACAAACCCTTGTTTCGTAGCTCCTTCTTCATTCAGCATGGCATCGTTGGGATCTCTGAAATCAGCAATATTCGACAGAGAAGAGAGAAAACAGTGCGTTCCGTTCCTTTTCATTCCCTCCTCATTCATTCTTCCATAAATCCTAACTTCGGACTCTAATTGCAGACAGTATCAGGCGCATATTCGAGGTCTCAATGCATACGATCGCCACAAAAAGTTTATCAACGATTACGGTAATTACTTATCATTTACCTCTTTCTTTTTCTAATTTTAACTCAGCTTAAGTAAATTTGGCTAAACAGCTTAATCAATCTCTTTTCCTATAAGCTATAAGATGTTTTGGAGAACTTATGGAGATAAGTTGAAAACAACTTATCAGCATGTCACAACTTATGAACATGTCATAAACTGTTTTCATAAGCTCTTCCAAATAGTCTCACAAGTGCTTATAAGTTACACCAGTTAAGAAGTTCAAATAAGTCGATCCTAACAGACACTTATCATTTATGACAACTATTGATTTGGTTGGCTTTAATGAAGCGCATAACAAAAGATAAAATAAAATCAATATGTTTTCATATACTATATTCTGTTTTTGATTCAGAAGCTATCATGAAAAGCTTATTGAAATAAGTTGAAACAACTTATGAACATGTCACAAGTTTTTTTTCATAAGCTCTTTCAAACAGTTTCACAAGTGTTTATACTAGTAGATAAACTCAAATATGTAAATCTGAACAGAAGTTTTTCATGTTTCAAATGATGTGATTCTAACTGTTTTTTCGGATGCCATTTTTTATTTTTTCTTGTTTGGGAATGGACAATAAGGATTAATCAAATTTTGAGCTATTGATTTGGTTGGTCTTAATGTCCTACAGTAAATGGATGATGAACAGTCTTCTCCATTAAGGAAAAGGAAGGAGGCTACAGTCATCCGGAAATTCAAACAACCCCTCGCTGTTAAAATGCATGTCATTTTTGTTTTTTTATCTAGTTCCACCAATTCAAGAACAAAAAGATTGGTTAATAATAGATATAATATGGTAATGGGTTTGTTACTGGGATGCTTAAATTGGTTTCCTATGGCTTGGTGATAAAATCTCTTTTGTTTTTCATTTTTTGTATCTGTCAGAAGTTTGATGGAGAGATAGTATACTTAGGTTTTGATTCAAATGGTCTTCGGGATTTGGTGTCCACATTAAAAAAGACTTTTATTGTTCATGCGGTTGCCATTCTTGTCTTATTTTGACAGAAATTTTAATCTCAACTGTAGTTAATTGCAATAATACTCAGTTACAAATGCTTCAAGTTCCTTTTACCATCTTGGTACTGCTAGAGAATATCTCAATCAGATTTCCATGATATTTCAGCTTTGCATTTCATTTAACTGTACTATTATATTCAACCAATCAATTTTTCTAAGATTAATTTTTTCGTGTCTACAGTTAGTTTCTATGGGAAAGAAGAAAAACCTTCAACCTTAAAGTTGCCTATTAAAACAGATAAAGACACGCTAAGAGAGGGATATAGGTAAGCTTGTTATCTTGCCGTATGTAAGATAATGTTGGTGCCAATTTCATGCACTATATTCCTTAATCTTGTCTTATTTTTCATCTTTTGCAACACGAAACATGTCATATGTAAGATAAGCTTGTCATAATTTTCTTTTATATTTTAATTATCATCCTCACTTTCCATTTTAATTATTGACACCATTAGCCATCTCTTATAGTTTGTTGGGTTTTCCTTTGGTATATAGTATAATTTCATGCATTCTGCAAACTTTGTATGAGACGTTTGACCCTGCTATAAGAGAAAACTTGGAATCTTTGGAGTATTTTATTTGGCACTCTTATGAATCGAGCCTTTGCATAGAAATAGAAAAACGGGCCTCTCTCTCTCTCTCTCTCTGTGTGTGTGTGTGTGTGTCTATATATATATATAAAAGATAAAAGAAAGAGAGAAAAAAAACCAGAACCCCAAGGCATGGCTATTGAAATCACGAGTATGAGTAAATTGTCCACCCTACTCAGGATCCTTTCGGAGCTTCCATATGCATATCTTTTATTATTGGAAAAATACTTTGCCTTTCTTCCTTACCATCTTTTCTATCAACTTGTCTGTTTCTGTGTCAGAATTTTAATGCTGTTTATCCCTATGTGTTGCAAGATTTATACGGTCAGAGGAAGATGATTTGGATCCATCATGGGAGCAAAGGCTGGTGAAGCGTTATTATGCTAAGCTATTTAAAGAGTATCCTTTGCACAATTCATTTTTTTACTAAAAATATTTATATCGAGGAGTATTGAATTCTTTATTCCTTTGTTAGCATTACCAGTATTTTTGGTTCCTAAAAATTGGCCAAATGTTGATTTTGGTGTTATAAACAATTTATTCGTTTTTAGTCCATGTTTTGAACAAAAATAGTGTTTATAGTCTATTATTAGGGGATTTAAAACACAACTTTTGCATTTTTTTTCAGGACTGAAGACACTATTTGGTTAAAGGCACAAACTAACAATTTATAATCTTTTACAGTGATCAGAATCAACATTTGCCTAATTTTGATTATTGGGAACAAAAATATCACCCTGTTTTATACTTATGTGATATTGGCATTGGGTTTTTATTATAGATTTGGTTTAATAAGTTGGAGGAGTCCATATGTAAGAGCTAATGCATTGCAACACAAATTTAGAAAGCTCTGTTTACTAGATTTTGCTTTCCATTCACTGAATTTGGTCGTACATAAAATATTTTATCTAAAATGGCTTATATGAAAGGTCACAAAGGATATATAAAGTTTCATTGAAATTACTTTTGATACACAAATATTGGGATGTATTATAATTATACTCTATCAAAATTTAGCATTACTTATTTTCTTGTTGCCTTAAATCCTTTTAAGATACTGTCTTGCTGACATGTCGCAGTACAAGAGTGGTAAGGTAGTCACTCGTTGCATTTAGAATATTTTTTTTGGCGGGTTGCTAAATATTGCACCTTTTAGTAATTTTGAACCTTGTGATTTGTTAATTTCCCCATAGCTTTTTTTTGTAGTCTGAGATCTCATTTTATGTAGATTATATCTTTAAAGGTTTTATGCTGATAAATTGCATAATTTTGTAGATTGGTCTCAGATGGAGAACTGAGAAGGAAGTCATGTCTGGCAAGGGTATTGGTTATTCTTTCACTCTGACTAGTTTTGCTTAGTTATGACTCGCTTGCCTCCATTCCATGTTTAACTAGAACTACTTCATAAACCAAATGCTTTTAGTTTTGTTCTCTCTGTAGTCTAAATTCAATTGTTACGCAAAGAAGTTCATCCATTAAACTCATAATTAACATCTGTTTTAGTAAAATTTAATTTGAATTGACCTATTTTTCAAAGGCAAATAGAATTTAATGGAAAGAACTTCTTAATATCATCCATCCGCATGAATCCCATGGTTTACATCTATTTCCTTGTCATTTCCTATGATGGTCACCCAAGATACTTAAGACTGTCGAACTTGTACAAATTATTCCAATTCCAATTTTTAATCTTCTTCATAAACATTGTCTACAGACAATTTAAAACTTAACTCTGGAAGGACATATAGACTTTTGCTGTAGATCATGCTTGCAAAAGCTAGAATCCTATATTTTTCATTTACCTGTCCTGTTCTAACTGCATAGTTGCAGAAGTAGTGTGAGCTGTCTTTAATTTGTTATATGATTTAGAATCCTATTCAATTGTAAAGTTAACATATCACATAATTTTGCAGGCCAATTTTTATGCGGCAACAAGCATTGCAATGAGAAAGATGGATTAGCAAGCTATGAGGTAAGGTATTCTTCCCATTACCATTAATCAATCTATTTGACTAGTCTGGTAGAGAGGGAGATGGAGTGAAGATAACCCAATCAAAAGGAAAGGTGAAGAATGTAGCAAACATTAGGAAGAACCTCCAGGAAAAACCTTTATTATAATTTCTGACGATCTGGCTTTAGATATAATGTAAATTACAGTGGTTGATCCATGTAGCTGTTCCTATTTAGTGGGTAAGGGCATCATTGCTGTTTGCCCTGTTTTTGGAATGCATATGTTATTTATTAGGAAATGTATGTTTATGTCTATAGTTCCTGTGTTTCATGTAAATTGATAATTAGATAAAAATGATCTTTGCTACAATATTTATTAATTTAGTTAGTGATATAGTTCATGCACGATATTCAGCATATATGCTTCTCTTTTCTTTCCCTCTCAAACACGATCATTATATGACTAACTTCAGCTCTACTTGAGTGCTAAGGATTCATAGTTTGTGTATATATCGTTACATTTCCTCTCCTTTATTTATTTGCTTCACGTTACAGGTGAACTTTTGTTACTTTGAAGCTGGAGAGAACAAACAAGCTCTAGTTAAATTGGTAGCATGTGAGAGGTGAGTTAGTATGAAACATTGCCGGTTTTGTTGCCCATGTCATCATTGTTTTCTTCTGAATCCATATCCTCTAGTAAAGTGACTAATATCAATCATTTGATGATGAAATTGAGCATTGATATCATATGTGTGTATAACAAATTATGGGTTATTCAAATATCAATCCGTCTCTTCTATACTGAATTTCTTTGTTTAGATTCTACAATTCTCCTGCTGGGTAATGGTTCCCCGTCATATTTGTTAAATGTTTGGTCCTCTTTTGGTTATTGTATATAACACGACTTGTTTATATGAAATCGGAACACATTTAAGGTCATCACTTGGGAAACATCATTATATACTGGCCTTTGGAAATGTCTTATTCTTAAAACATTTCTGCTGTAAGATTCCATAAAAAAATGAATCTCTGGTTGGCTTCTTAAATTACCATCAATCAAAATTGAAAATATGGTAATGCAAGTCTATGGGATCTGATCTAGAAATAGTGTAAGATATCCTGTATTAGTTGAATTAAATTGGTTTTGAAACTCACTGACGTAGGTACCTCAAGAATATTACAAGTTGTTTTGTTATCTTATCATTATTTATTGAAAAACAAACCATTTCCATATACTATTGTTGTAATTTGACACCATTAATTTGTTTCTATAACAATACCTGAAGAAGTAATTTTACCTGGGCAGTTGACATATCTTACCTGGGCAGTTGACATATCACTCCCAAACTTGAGACCGATTCTTTTGAAAGTGATTCTTGCAGTAATAATTGTCTTCGATTTGATTTATAATAAACTACCAATATGCTTATTTAGGAGAATTTTTAAAAAACGAGGTTATTCATCTCTTTGATTGAGAGTGTCTCCTTTCAAGTCATTATTGAGGGTTTTACATGTTTTCATTTTTTACATAATTGAAGGTTGTCTGGTAAATCAAATTTTTGTTCTATTTATTTATTGGTTATTTTTCAATAGATGTGCAGGGAAACTTAACTACAAGAGACAGAAAGAGAAGGAGCAATTAGAAAAAAGACAGCAAAAGCATGATAGAAGAAAGAGGTGAGAATCGAGAACATTGCTGCCCCCAACCCCTTCTTAGTTTTCACTTATTGAATGAAAATACGTAGATTGAATCCTTTCAATTGTAGGAGTCGTTCAAAGAGTGATGATGATCTAGATGAGAGCCAAGAAAGTGAAGAGAGAAGACGAAAAGGTTTGGAGTTGTCATATTTTTATGGCTATTTTACAAACTCTGTATTTTCGGTTCATCATTTCTTGTTGCAGGAGACTCATTGTTTTGGCAATTGATTTTTTTTTCTTTATGAAAATATATATAAAAAGCATTAATAGTAACACATCAATTTTTGCGCTTGATGAAGTAATTAATCCATTCAATGAGGTGCATGCCGTTTCTTTTAGCAAGAAGTAGGAAGGCCTAGATTTAGAATGATCAGTGCATGTTTTCCTCGTGAAATTATTTGTTGTGATTGACTTTGGTATATGAGGTTGTCATGTCTTCTAGTTTTGCAAGCATATTGGCTTTATCTTTTGTTGTTGTATTTGCATCTTTTGTAATGGTTTACCAAACTTCCATGATTAATTTTGTTGTTACTTACAATATTGTTACAATGTTGTCTATTGGGAAACGGGTTTGGTTAGAAAAGTAAAATCTTTCCTATAATGATGTGAAACGTTGTCTACCAATACGCAAAAGCACATTTTGCCTGCTCGACTTGCTTTTTAATAGTTAACTTAAATGTTTGCAAATCCTCTTTCTACTCTGAAAATTCTGTTCTGACATTTGCTGCTATGAGCTTAAACTTTATTTAACATGTATTTTCAGGAAAGAGGGTGTTGATATCGTCCAGTGATCATAAAATTGACGACGATGATGATAACATAGATGAGTTTCTTGAGGGGATGTTTCCCTGATTTTTTACTCTGATTCATTACTATACCTGAGGAGCATATCTTGAGATCAAAGCTGGGAAAGATGGAAAAAGGTTAAACAGTGCTGGGAGCAAGTGGGTACTGCAGGTGGATGCCTATAATATAGAAATATGGTGAGACCATTGATGCTTGAGACAAAACTCTGTTTACCCTATCGAGTCCTTCGAAATTGCGCACACTATAATTGCTTAACATATGCTATGCAGAAGGATGCTTAGGAGCTTGTATTCTGTACAGTTTATATATCATATTTATATCTCCTTTTAATGGCAGTTATGAAATTTGCAATGTAGAAGGATCTGTTCCATGTTCTGGACTTGTTTTCACATACAGTAGTAAAATTATCCATTTATTGAGCTTTAATAAAATATGGTGAAAGGGTGACACAAAATGTTGTCTGGTTGTTTGGGAACTACAGTAAATGACCATTCATCAAATGTTGATGCCGGGGTTTGTTGTTTGTTTTGACGACGGTTTCGAACGAGCCAATGGCAAATTGTTTTCAAAGTCATTTTGTCACAAAATTGCAAGTTAAAATCAGCTCAAAATTAGCGATTGCAGTTGATTAGAAGAGAAGTCTACCACGTGCTGTTTTAATCTCTTTCCTTCCTTCTATGCTTGTTTGTTGGCTTGTCGCTGAACTACATGACCATACTACGACTAGTACTATTAATAATTTTTTTGAATGCCAAAATAACTCTTAAGAAATGTGCCATCGTTCCACCAAATTCTTACTTTGATCATTCTTTTGGTGCCATCTGTAATAATACAATAGTGACTTGAAGGGTTCGGGTTATCATAGTAATGAATGATGCATCCCCTTAGTAGCCACATTGACAAAAACCGCCACGTACCGACTTTGAAAGTCATGGCTTGAGACCATTAATTTGAAGAATAAATTTGACCTTATCTTTTGATTAAAAAACTGACTTAACATGTTAACAAGATCAGATTAGGATTACAAAGATCTTTATTAGTAAGTATAGTAGTTAACATTTCTAGCTTAAGCCTGGGCTTTTAGAATACATCAGACATGTTAAACGAAAGTCTTGTGAAACTCAACTTACTTCCACCTGTTGCCATGGCCTCTAGTGTAGTCTCCCCCCGTGAAACTCAAGATTGCATTACACGTTAGAGCAATTTTTCAATATGCACTCTTTTAAACATATTTCTAAGTATGATGCCATTTGAGCAATCTATTGTTGCATAGCTCATTGAATTCATAGTCAAGACTCAAGAAGTTCAACATGCATCATTTATATCTAAGAACTAATTTATATACATTTTTTTTTAAGTAGAATTAATTTTTTCTTCTAATTTTCCAAGTATAAGCAAATTCTATTTTCTCATCTAAACTTTGTGGTAAAATTTACTTGGAGACAATCGTATGTGTTGTTGCTCACTCCTATGGCTAGGGTAATTTCTCCATTGAATATCTTATATAGTTTTTAATGAAATGATGTCTTAATAGATAACTCACAATGCAATGTAATAAAACTTATACTTTTTTTTTTAGAAAATTAATCACAAGTGACAACCATCTTTTTGGCACCATTAAAAGAAATCCTTTTGGCAGCTAAACCCCATTTTTATTAACAATTCTTAGTTTACTTTTTCACTATAACATCGAACTTTCTTAATATTTAGATTAGATTAGAAGCATGACACAACACAAGTGACATTAACCTAGTGCTAATAGATTAAACATAGTTGTCGTTTCTTATTTAACCCAATTTTGAAAACAAAAAGATGGTTAAACGAAATAAGCAAGTATTAATTAATGATAACGGCGTAAAACTTACATCTAAGACACCACATTGAAAATCAAACATGAATTTTAAAATATCATTATTTATTTCTTCTTATCCATGTGATGCATTCGTCATATTCCATATATTTTATGTTGTACTAGGAAACATAAGGATAAGGATTGACAAACTTCTTAAACAATGTTTCTGTTGAGGTCACATTCTAAAGTAAAGTAAAGTAAAGAAAATGAGATAAGAGGGACCATTTTTGTCAACACATCATTGTTCTTACATTACACTCAATTAAATTAGGTAATTAAGGGTACATATTTTATTTTGGTTTTCTCCGACAAGGACAAAGACCTTTGCGTGAAGTAGAAAATAATAAAATATATTTCTTGTATTTTCGTTTTCTCAAAACAAAACAAAACCAACCAACTGAGATTCATACAAGTGATAGTGCGTATGAAAAACTAATAATATGAGAGAAGGTAATTAGAGTATTGAGATGGTAAGAGATCTTTTTCATTTAATTAGAGATTATGAGTCTGAATTTAACTATAATAATACAACAATATTAAATTTTTTAAAGAAGAGTTTTATCATCAATTACAGTCATACTCAATTAAAAAATTAATTTTTACAGTAGTGCACAAAAATACTCAATTTAAAAAAAATACATAATATAAGACTAAGGCAGTATATAATTTTCATTATAAACTTTAATTAAAGCTGATGGTTCTCTCTTCATGAGCCAAATCAACATTTATAAATAATGTATTCTCTAAAAGAAAAATTATTTTTATATAATTGTCAAATAAGTTGTAAGTTTTGGTTGTACAAATAACATTCAATTTTCAATAATGTAACAAAAAAAAAAACCAACATTTTGGATAATGATTTAAAATGCTCACTAATATCACTTAAATTAATACTAATAATTTTCTCATTTCCTAATTAATTTTAAAAAAATATATTAAAATCTAACTTTTTAATAATAAAATAATATCATAAACAAAAAAATATATTGATTCCTTGTTTTTATTCTTATATTCTCTTCAATTCAAATTCAATGTAATGATGCTTCATTGTCTCTCCTAATAACATAGAAAGAGAAAGGGTCTGACCTCAATGCAACAACTCAGCTTCTTCTGAAAACCAAACCTTCCAATAGTAAGTTCTTCTAAAGTTTCTAACTTTATGCTTTTAAATCACCAAATCTATAGTTTTGATTCAAATTTGACCACAATTTTGTAAAGGGTGTTTCTCTGTTTGCATGTTTTTGTTTTCCTTTATGAAAAATAGGAATTTTCTTTGAAGTATGTATATTTGGTTTGCAACAACAAAGTGATAGAAAAATAAAATTTCAGTTTTGAGTTTTCAGTCAAGTAAATGAAAATGGGTTGTGTAGTAATCACTTTGTTTTCATACTTTGGTATTCAATTTCTAAGCTTAAGAACACGGAGCTTTAAGCTCAAGCTATGAAGCACGTACACTTCTCAGATTAGCCGACATGTGTCTGACATTGACACATATAATTACATTGAATTATGTAATTTTCTCATATTATTAGCGGTGTCAGCATGTCCGTGTCCGTATTTGTGCTTCATAGAGCTCAAGTTTTTTTGAGCTTATCTGAGTAAGGGTAAATGTTCAAACAATTATTTAATTTTTTATATTTTTATATAATTCTATTATGTTTTTGTGATTTGGAATTTGTTGTATCTTTGTTTGGTTGAAAGGAAAAAGCTGTGAAAGGATGCCAGGGAAACCAGAAACTGATGATTGGAGAATAAAGCATAGTGAACAGGTTCAGTTGCCATTTTCCATTTACTCTCATCATCAGCCTTGGTGGCTTGAAAATGGCTCCAAACCATCTTCAGCTAATCAGTTAAATGGTTCAATCATGAATAATGTCACACATTCAGAGCCTTTGGTTTCTCCTTCACTTTCTTTAACTGATAACTCAGGTGTCTGTATTTTTATGCCTCTTCAAACTTTTTCCTGTTTATAATGTATTTTTTGTTATTACTTCCTTTTGCATACACATCTTAGCCAGCATGCTTGTGTTATCCGTAGTAATTTATCTGTTTTGATAGGTTAAGTTGACGTAATTTTAGGCCATTTGCAATTTGGTGTCCAGATTTGTCAAATCAATTGGAATTTTTCATCTTAATGAACAGATAAAATTAACCATTTTACCTCCGTGTTTACTATGGTTGTTTATAATCAAGGGAAACTTATAGACGATTCAAGTAACTTTTTGAAGGAAATTTCACTCTAAGTGATATTCTAGTTGTGTTCGAAGTGAGAGAATTGTGTCTTCAATGATGAATTTTGAATGATAGATGGAGAATTCACAGTCACAAACTAAATGTGTCTCTTTACATGTATTAGCATTGTATATGCATTTAATATTCATGAAAAAAAAATGTCTTATTGGTCTCAGGCGGGGACGTTGCCAAGGAGCACCAAAACATCAAACAGGCCCTGTCCTCAACCACATTTACCATGGACAAGCACCTTGATCCAAATTCGCAGACGGAACTCGTTGGTCATTCGATTGTAAGACCTTTAACATTATATTTTTCCAAGATATGTACACATGGTGAACTTTTGTCATATCTGGTTACAGGTTTTAACATCTCCTTATTCAAATGCACAATATGGTCAAATCTTGAATGCTTATGGACAACAAGCTATGGTATGCTATCAAAATATTGCTATGTCAATGTGATTGAAAATCAAACTTACTTGATCTGGTCTAAAGACTAGAACTTACCTTCTTTTTATTCATTGGAAAGATAATTTGTTTACTTCTTGTGTTTGGTGTCTAGGATAGATATTGTATGCACCTATATCTGTGCATGATACGCTTATTTACAACATAAAATACAATCAGCATATTCATTTATTCCTTGCAAGGACATGTCATATTAATATTTATAATTATTACATATACTATCAGCAAATATGTTGTTTGAGGAAAAAACTTACAAATATGTTGTAATGATAAAATAGTTCATAAAGTGAATATGCGTGTAATCTATGAAGCCCAGATACTTCAGAAATAGAAGAGTATCGGTGTCCGGCACATTCGATACTGATACACATCTGATACTATCCGATATATACCGAAAAAATATCCGATAGAAATTTAAATTACTTTTAAAGATACTTCCACCGATATTTCTCAGATACATTTTTGGCACTTCTTACCAACTAAAGAAATAATTGTCATCTAGATATGATACATGTTTGACATGTCTTACTAACTAATAACAGTCAATTGTATGTTTTTTCTGACCGATTCATAGTATAAGAATATGTGCTGATATAGGTAGGGAGAAAATATGCAGCTATGCATACTTGTTATGATTGCACTTTTTAAAAAATTGTAATCATCTTATATTGACTACTGATAGTATTTGTTTATTAGTGACCAATAAACAATGTGAATGTGTACAATCATTATGTATCTGTACTCTTATGCATCCGGGTTTCTTAGTGTGCAATTTGTATTCTTATTTTGGTAATAAAAAAATTATGTGTTGATTGATTGCATGTTCTTAATTGTGTGTAGATTAATGTTAATAGTAATATTTGTAGTTAGTTCTTCGGACTATAATTTATATGTATATTTATGTATACTTTTTAGTTTTTTGAACTAAACTATTGAGAATATTTGTTTCCGTCATTACCTTGTTTCCCTCTCTATGGACTTTTGCATCTAAATTTAAATTAAACCTCTCTTTCTCTTCCTTTTTTTCGTCCAAGACGTTTTTTATTTTTATGGGCCTATCAGTCTTTTAATATTCTTAATAGTTAATACTGCTCTGTTGCTAATTTACTCGAGTCCTAACAGCTATTGGCATTATGCTAGATGAATCCTCAGCTATACCAAATGCATCATGCTAGAATGCTTTTGCCACTTAAAATGGAAGAGGAACCTGTGTATGTCAATGCAAAGCAGTATCATGGTATTTTGAGACGAAGACAGTCGCGCGCTAAGGCTGAGCTTGAAAAGAAAGTTATTAAAGTTAGAAAGGTATGACTGATATCTACCTTAAAGCATCATCACTGATATGATGAAAAAATGGCTGTAAAATTAAAATTCATTGTGTTTAATACTTGACTCTCATATTTGTGTATCTGTTGGTATCCAAAACCAACTTTTCTAAAAGATTAAGCAGTTTGGAAAAGGCACCTCAAGAGTTTTATATTAAGAAATATGTAAAATATCTTAATTGTATCTTAGATCAATCTAGGGTAACTTAATTATCCATAGGAATGGTTTCTATATTTTATCATTTATCATTATTGTTTTCCTATTTA